>Ga0116227_10002030_pt1 | contig 46083 bp, 46 predicted proteins | sample S1TSphgellanicum_FD_89693 | JGI IMG/M metagenome (GOLD analysis project Ga0116227, IMG submission 89693) | Host-associated microbial communities from peat moss isolated from Minnesota, USA - S1T2_Fb - Sphagnum magellanicum MG | ecosystem: Host-associated > Plants > Peat moss > Unclassified...
AAAGGGGTGGGGGGTGGGGGGGGGGGGGGGGGGGGGGGAGCGTCGGTATTGGATGGAAGGAACGTACGGAGGTAATGAGCGACAAAATACTCGCATACAGTATTATTGTATTGGTCTTCGTATATACGTAAAAATATACATACAAGGTGATGTTTTATTAATATGAAAATCCAACCAGGCTAGGGTAAACAGGCTGGTGACTGAATACTTAGTGTTTCAGTCACCTCCCTCTCACTCAATCTGCCTCCTTTCCACCTTCGCTCTCAAGAAAAAATATCGATCACTAGAAAGTGCACCCATAGTCATTTAAATCATTCAAAATGGGTCAAAGATGAGGAAAATACACTCCTTCAAAACTCGGGGGTTAAAAAATGATTAGAAAAAATAGATCGTACACATGGTAGCACACCATGGTTTGTTTAGTCATCTAAAACTGAACAATCATTCAAGCACTAATAAACATTGACTACTCCTATATTGAATTGGATGAAGATGCAAATGATCAACATCCTCAAAATAATTGTTCACCTTCTAAACATATAGAGTTTAGATTGCATGCAACATAGGGCTTTTAGATTGACGATAATGGATAAACAATGTTTTGTTCACCAAATCCACCACACCTATTCCAAATGTCAATGAAAGTAAAATTTTCATCACCTTCACCAAGTTCCACACATCTACCTCCCAAATTGCATTGTGAGCTCTTGATTCCATCCTCTTTCTCCTTTTTGTCTCCTTTCAAAAAATTTAGAGAGCTCCCAATCACCACCTTGATTGTGTTTCAATCTTGATCCTTTCAACTCATGTTGTGAACTCTTAATACTTTGGGTGATTTGTGTCATGAGCTGTTCAACCTCTGGCGGGTTCATGTTGTGATCAAGTTGATCCTCTCAGTGATCCCATGGCAATGGCAGTCTCATGTTGTGAACTCTTGAAGTTAAAACCTTTTTCTTTTTTCATTTTTTTGTTATTCTTGATGTCTCTTTTTCAACTATTGGTCAACTATTGTTGCTTTCAACACCTCTCATGACATTGTTGGTGCCCTTTCAATTCTCGATGCGGTCTTTTTTGAGCTTGATGCCTTTCTTTTAATTGTTGCTACTAGTCCCCTCTCTAAGTTCAATGCCTCTCTTTCCTTTTCTTAATTATTATTACTAATCCTTTCCTTTCTTTCACCTTCTACTATTCATCCTCTCTCCAAGTTGAACACCTTTCTTTCCTTTCTTCTTTTTGAACTATTGTTGGTTTTTTCTTTCCTTTCTTCTTTTTGAACTATTGTTGGTCTTTTCTTTCCTTTCTTCTTTTTGAACTATTGTTGGTCTTTTCCTCTCTTTGATTTGTTGTTGATCCTCTCCTTTTTCTGAGCTATTACTAATCCTTTTTTTTCTAAGCTATTCTTAGTCCTCTCCTCTCTCTAAGCTACTATTAGTCCTATTTTCTCTCTAAGTTGTTCTTGGTCCTTTTGCCAAGCTTGATGCCTTTTTTTGAGCTATTACTAGTCCTCTTTCCAAGTTCAACACCTTCTTTGAATTGTTGTTGGTCCTTTTTTAAAGTTCAACCTTCTCTCCTCTCTTTAAACTATTGTTGTTGGTCCTCTATTCTTTCTGAAATCAACACCTTTTTCTCCTTTCTTAACTATTGTTTCTGATCTTCTTTCTAAGTTTAATGCATTTCTCCTCTTTTCCAATTGGTGGTGGTGGTCCTTTCTCTTCTCCCAATTATTGATGTTGGTCCTCTCTCCTTTTTCAATGTCTCTTTCTCTCCTTTCTTTTTTTTCTTAAAGTTGTTTTACTTATTGTTGGTTCCAATGATCTATCTAATTTTAGTCTTCTACTTGTCCTAGTCTCAATGCTAACTAATTATTTCTTTCTTCCTCATTGGAAAATATGAACCTTGTTGCCCAATGTTAGGTTGTGTTTGCTACCTTGCTTGTTGTTAAACTCATGTTGTGTAACCTAAATTCACACCCCTATACTTGTGCGGATGTGCTCACAAGCCTATTTTAAAATCATGATGAAAGTGGTCGCCCACCTCAATTATACTTGTTGAACTCCAAGTTGTACTGGATTGTATTCTAACATGCTTTTTATTAGTTTTTTGAGCTACTCAATCTATTGCAAAACCTAATTTCATTATTCATTTTGTTCGCTTGTCTTCCTTCTCCTTTTTGTTTTCCTTATCTAATTTCTTCTACAATTACCTTGTCCATTGTTCTTCTCCTAAGGAAATCTAGGTATTCATAATTAATCACAACATGTGACTAAAAGTAATTGATTAACAATTTTTTTCCCTTTGTATGTCTTGTAAGTAAATGAGGTAGTGACAATACATTATGCAATTTCATGGATTCTTAAATCAAATTTGGAGACTACTAGGTTTCCTAAAACAACTCTTAAATATCTTCAATACTACCTTCATCTAATTTTACAACATTGATATCTTTTGGTTGTTGTTCTATCATTAGAAGGCTCTAAGGCATATTTACATAGTAGCACTAATCATTTTTTAGCATGTAGGTAGGTAGATCTTCAAATGTTGGATGTTGAATTGTTTGAGCTATATGGAGAAGTTCTATAACAAAAAATTCCTCCCCCCATTATTGAATATTCTTAGCTTCCTCCTTTTTTATGTAATCTTCTTCATTTCTTACATTGTTCATTTTTGATATAGTATAAACTTTTAATGGTCAAATCTTGCCATCCATTGCCTTCAGGTTGAAAGCCCATATACCTATATTTCTAAACCCAAACTTTTTTTTTTTTTTTTTTTGTGAGTGATTGTTCTAAAGTCTGATCTACCCATCTAGCTAGAGTTATTTTGTATGGTTCCATGTCATTACTTTTAAACATAGATGCATTTTTGACCTTTTTGAATGTTGTTTTAAAAGGTTTAAAACAAGACACATATAATGGTTGCAATGTTTGTAATGTGTGTGATGGTAGTGTGATCATGTCTAACCCTAACTCTTTTGCTTGTTTTATTGTTTCTAGGGTAACATGGTTGCCATGCCCATTTAGCATTAACAGGTGTTGGTTGGTGAAAGACATTCCACCTTAAACTAACTTCCTAAAGAAAGATAAATTCCTTAAATAAGAAAATAATCATTCATGTTTTATTTACATTGCCATATAAATACCTAGTTTGCGAAATTTGATGTAATCATCTTGTAGTTTCTCACCTTTAAAAATGTAAAACCCAAGTAAAACACATCTTGTGACATTCACTACACAATTTATAATTAACCATTTCCGAGACTTGGGGATGGTGTTATAAACTACATTTGACCTTTTCCTAGCCATAACTTTTTTTCTAGATTATATGCTAACTTAAATGCATGTTTCATCATAATCCCATAAATGATTTGAATTATAATTGTGTTTGTTATACAATGATTGCAAGTTGGTGTAGAAAAAGCTACATGAAGTGGGTGTCAACCCTTGTGCTTTTTAAACTTCCAATCCTTTTATGTGTCAAATATTAATTTTTAGATGTCTACATTTGAACTAATACCACCAACTATTGCTTGGTATCATATCCCAAAATAATGTAACCTTTGTATGTGTTAGTTTTGCAATTTTCATCTTTAATTGTTATAGGTTTATGGACAATTCACATTCTTGCATAATTTATGTCCATGTAATCACTTATACATTCTCTTCTTTTATAAGCACACCTTCTAACCCCATTTGCTTAAATTTGATTTTTCCATTCAAGTGGTTAGAAAAAGAGTTCATTGGAATGTTCCATGAGTTGTTTGCCCTTCTTGGATGAATGGTATGTTCCTCTTTCAATGGCATCCATTATTATTTCTAAGGCATTATTTGTCCACATACCTCTTTCAGTTGTTGAAGGCACTCAATTCAATTGTGATGTTGATCTTTTGTTTTATGGTTCAGGAGCAAATAACAAATTTTCCTTGTTTGTTATTTACAAGTTCAACATGCTACTTCATCACCTACATGGGACTATCAAGTTCATGATTATTATTCTCTTCATTGTCCCAACTTCCCAATAGTGTTATATTAAAGTTTATTAGATTATAATTTTTTGCAAAATCATCCCAATTTAAATCAACATCTTTTGTTGATGTGCATGTAATGGGAAAAAATATGTACGATTGACATGATTTAGTTAATTTTTAGCTTTCTTGAATCTCTTTGATGCAACATTTTGGAGTATGGATTGTTGGATCCAACAATAATCCAAATATTCTTGAGCCTTTTATTGTAAATTTGATCTACAATTTCAATTTGTATTTATGACGTTGATATTTTTTTGACATACTCTATTTTCACCTTGCTCTTTATTTTTTGTAGATTTATTTTTGAACCTAGTTCTCACTCTATTTTTTGCTCTACTTTCTTTAGAGACCTATTTTCTACAAGTAAACTTTTAGATTTGAACTATTACTCTTTACATGTTATATTTTCACTAGTAGGTTTGAATTTCCCATCACTACATCGTGAGAACCTAGGAATTTTAAATAGAGCTAGAAATGTCCTTCTACTTTGGCTTATAGAGAGGACATACTTACAACTTAAACTAAAAATAGAAAATGATCTACCCACTTGATATAAGTTTTGCTTAAGTTTAAACTTTCATTTGTGCCTCTTTTTATATATATAGAGAATGCAAAGATATGATGTCCTTTGCTTATTTTGTGCACTGTATCCTTGTTAGGGTTTAGGATTTATTGATGAGCAGTTGCATGCCCTTTAATGTGAACCCAAAACCCCATAACCAAATTATATATATATATATATATATATATATATATATTCCTGATTTTGTTTTGTGAAAAAAATTCGTCCCACCCTTAAGAATGTGCTAGGCTTTTTTATCACCAAACATTTTCTTAGCTTTTCTAGGGTTTGGTTTTTTGAAAAAATTCAACCCATCCTTCAAAAATAACATTACCACCATATTTGTATTCAAGTATGTGTAGTAGAATGTGTTGGTCATCTCCCATCACCAAACATGACTACATATAAGACGATGGCATTTTTTTTGTTATTGTTTTTTCCCACACCCATAACCACACACAAAAAAATAATTTGTTTGAATAATATAAAACAACCAAACACATTTTTTCAAGACTAGACATTTGGTCATAAAGTCATGTTAAAATGCTTGCAAAAATGAATGTGACCATTCACTGACACCAATTTGCACAAAAAGGGTGTTCAATTATTGGGTGATGTTCAATGGAGGACATGTTTAACCTACACAAATGTTCTTCTAGAAATTTTCAATCATTTTGGATCCATTGATATTACTAAAAAAAATCATTTTTTCTAGGTAATTGTGTGTTACTTTTCCTTATAAAGGCCATTTGATTTAAATTATTAATATTATTTGGTATTTGAATGTTTTTAATAGAAACCTATTGGAAAACTTGCACCCTTTTTTAAGCTAATTGTGTATTAATTGCTATGTAAAGTCATTTGATTTGGGGATTTTTTTGGTCTTTGATTTGTTTTTAAGAAATTATTATTATTTAAATGTATGAACTCACCACACCTTTTTTCCTTAAATAATTTTGTTTAATTTAAACTTGTAACTCTCCTTAGTATAGAGAGGATCTTTTGTGTGGTTTTCTACTTTGACAATTCTAGATGGAATGTCAAGAATCACCATATAAAAGATTATGCAAAGAGGTCAATTTGGATTTGTGTTTTTTCAAAATTATTTTTTAAAAATAACATCATAGTCACAAATGATGAAAGTAATGAACAAATTTTCTAGTTTTTTTTTTATTATATCAATTTGAATTTGAATTTCATTCAATGCAAATCCAATTAAATGAATTCAAATTACATATAATGTCACTCAATATTTTCATTCAAATGGAACTTGATTTTCACAAAAAAATTCCATTTGTGGGCAAAAAAGGGGGAAAAAGGTCTCTTGAACAATGAAATGGCCCCTAATAATAAACAAATCACTAGGGTTTGAGGTTTTAGGGTTTGGAGCTCTCAGTAAATAGATAGGTGAATGCTTAGCGTTTAAGGTTTTAGGGTTTGGGGTTCAGTAGCAGATAGGTAAATGATTAGGGTTTAAGGTTTTAGGGTTCGGGGCTCCCAGTAGATAGATACAGAAAAAATCAGTAGGGTTTAAGGTTTTAGGGTTTGGGGCTCCCTGGCTTGCTTCCAGTGCAGTCTCTGCCGCACAGTGCGCGCGTGTGCGCGTATAGAGAGGTACAGGAGCCGGGGAGGGGGCTTAAGGTCTTGGCAATTTTCTTGCTTCAGGGTACTCGTCGAAGAAGATAGTAGGAGAGTGTGTAATGGCTAAGCTCATGAAGCGTAAGCTGAAATCGGGTCAGCGGGCTTTAACCGCTGCGGCTGATCCTTCTTCTGACAATGTGGATGAGGAACCTCTGAACCTGAATTTGATTACAGTGGCAGACAGCAGTGATGCGGAAGAAGAAGAAGATGGCGATGACGATGATGATGCAGCTGAGGAAGTTGAGGTCAATCATTTTGGCGAACGCGACACGAGAGCTGGCAATGGGACTGCATCTTCTGACGAGGATGAGGATCTTGACAGCGATTACTTGGGGGAAGATGAATCAGAAAGGTCGGAAGAAGAAGAAGATGATGATGATGATGATGATGTAGATGATGTAACTAGGGATATTCGAGAGGCAATAGAGGATTACGTAATGGGGCCTGAGGATCATGGGAGAGGAGTGAAAGAACCTGAAGCAAAGGGGATTCAGGCTGGTCATAACATCGCGAATGACGAAGATGATCGACCTAAGATTGAGGAGAGCGATTCCTCTGAAGATGAGGTGAGAATTTTTCTAGGTCTTTGAAAAGAGTCTGTCAATGCCTGCTTCTTCGGCTTGCAAATTGCGGATTCTTCACGGCACTGTCAACGAAGGCACAGAATATGCAGCTCTGGGATTTTCAACACAGGAATTTTACTCTAGAAACAAGGTTGCAATATGTGACAATCCTCATTCTCAACTTAGCTTCAATCACACAGATGAGGACTGTTTGCTTTTCGACTCTGGGATTTAGGGTGTAATATAAATTGCGAATGTGATGATTTTCACAAACAGGTAGGTGTTTTGTTCTTCATTTGACAGATGCCTGATAGGAACACAGTCGGGGATGTGCCATTGGAGTGGTACAAAGATGAGGAACACATAGGCTATGACACAGCAGGAAAGAAGCTGAAGAAGAAGGAGCGCCGTGATCAACTTGACTCATTCCTGGCTCGCACTGATGATGCCAATGACTGGTACGGTACCCATGTTGCTTATTCAAGCATTCACTACTATGTTTTCTGTGAGTTCTAATACATTTACAACTCACTCTGGTATCACCTTCCTGATGATCTACTTAAACACCACTGGTATGTGCCAGAATGAGTCCTGTAAATGTGAGATGTGCTTGGGTTTCCACTCTTCTCCTTTTTCCCCTGTTTGCTGTTATGTTTCAGGATCTGAAATTGAGTACTGGGTCATCTCTTAGGTTGACTTAAATTGTAACTATGGAGAAAAAAAAGTTCTCAATGCTTGTGAAGGTATTTGTGTGCTGTATCGATTCATGAACTTTCAGTCTGGATAATGGCAACTTAGAAGGCACATTATTGGTTTGTTTCTTCTACACTTAGCCTTTACACTCACTATCCTCAGAAGGAATTCAAAAGAACAGATGACATTGAGAACTTAGTGATCATCTTCCAGATGCTTCTTATGGGTTTTCCTGGGTAGGCGGAAGATTTATGATGAGTACAATGATGAGGAGGTGGAATTGACCAAAGAGGAGGTGGACATGATTCGACGCATCCGACAAGGGAAAATTCCTCATGCTGAAGTCAATCCATATGAGGTAAATTCTATAACAGCCTTTGGATGGTCTAAAGTTAGATTTCACATTCCTTAGGTCTATCTTCCAGCCTTCATTTTCCAGCAATGTAATTCACTAGTCTAATTGAAAAATTGTTTCCTGTCTTTTGATCCAGCCATACGTGGATTGGTTTGACTATGAAGATAAAGGGCATCCCCTGTCAAGTGCACCAGAGCCAAAGCGGCGCTTCATTCCATCCAAATGGGAAGCCAAGAAGGTTGTATCTTGACCCACAAACAGTCTTTAGGGAAAATTCCATGTCCATTGAGTTGAAGGTGTTGGAAAGTGGCTGGAGGGTTGGTACAGTTTGTGACTAAGTGATAATCTTGATAATGGTATGTGTTGGTGGCTGGTTGTGAGCTTATTGTTGCCATGATAGCATCTCCAGGGACAGTAGAAGAGGTGCATAATGCTTGTGTCAAGAGTATGAACAACAGTCCTACAGTTGTAATCCAAAGGAAGGCTACCCTGATGACATGTGACAGCATGGGATAGATCTGAAAAGTGGCTGCTTTGTATGCAGGTTGTGAAACTTGTCCAGGCACTGCGTAAAGGATGGATAAAGCTAGAAAAGCCAAAAGAGAAGCCACGCTACTATCTTATGTGGGGAGATGACCTCCGCACTAATGATAAGACTGCCAATGGGTTGGCCTATATTCCTGCCCCCAAACCCAAACTACCTGGTTAGAGCCCCTGTTCCTTTAGGACATGATGCTGTTCCTAGTTGTGCAGAGGGAGCCTATGTTAGAAGGTCAAGGAGAACATGTTGCTTCTGCATCACCTTTTTGGTTACTTTGGATTCCACCTTCCCTTGTACAGCTTGGTGATTGTTAAGAAGTATATGTCTCTTTAATTTTCTGCATATTCAACATCAGCGGTAGTTTTCCAGAGCTGTAATGTACAGTACCTTTGTTTTTTCAGGGCATGAGGAATCTTATAACCCACCAGTTGAGTACATTCCAACACAGGAAGAGATTAATTCCTACAAGCTTATGTATGAGGAAGACCGTCCAAAATTCATACCAAGAAGGTGTGCATCAAATTGTCTAGCGCTTTGTTTCACTTGTTGATTGTTTCAGAGCAGGAAACCTGCAATGCTTCTTAGATCTGCATGAAGGTCTGAAATTTACATGAAGACCGCCACTGTCTTGTTAAGTTTCTGCTAATGAGGCCTCATTTGTTATTGTTCTGCACCTGTGTTTTGCAGCTTTGGGTCACTTCGGCAAGTTCCAGCATATGCAGATTTTATTAAGGAGAGCTTTGAACGCTGCCTAGATCTCTATTTGTGCCCTCGTACAAGGAAGAAAAGGGTCAGGCCTTCTTGCAAATTCCTCTTGCTTTATTTGGTGTGAAGGTGTGTGTGTAGGTGATTATATGAGTGGCCCGTATATATGCCTATGAAGTAGTGTTTTCAGGTATGAGATTCTTTCTCACCTTGTGCCTGTTGAGGAGGGTGGTAGTAGCTAGTAGCTAAGTGAGGTGTATCTTTCTTGCTACAGATAAACATTGATATAGAGACACTTATTCCAAAGCTTCCAAAGCCAAAAGATTTGCAACCATATCCAACAACATGCTTCATGGAGTACAGGGGGCATACTGCAGCTGTATCAACTCTTACTACTGATTCTTCTGGACAGTGGCTAGCTTCAGGTATTTGGCCGGTCAGCCAGTAAAGGCCCTTGTTTATTGTTATGTAGATTTTGCACAGCAGAGATAGACTGCACAGAGAATTGCATATTGAGCAAGGCTTTATGTCAGGACATGTTTCTTCTCTCAGCAGTATGTTACTGAGAAATTGTTACCTGGGCGACAATGAACAGGTTCACATGATGGCACAGTGCGACTATGGGATGTGGCCAGTGGACGCTGTTGCAGAGTGTGGGATGTAGGTGCAAGTGTGCACTGCTTGGAGTGGAATCCAAATCCCCAACTAAATATTCTTGCTGTTGCTGTGTATGCTTACTGGACTTCTCTACTGTTGGGTTGCTATTACCTGTTTGGTACTGATCACAACTTGGCTTAAACTGTGCAAGTGACATCTATCTGCATGGACACTCAACCCTCCCCGTCATTGTTCCTGTTTTATGGATGCTGCAGGGAAAAGGATGTTATACTACTCCCTGTAGGTGTAGAGGGTGAGGAGGCTAGTGCAACTGTGGCATCACTTTTAACTCTGAAGAGTCAGCCTCTAGTTGAGGATGCACATGGTATATTTATCTGCTCACACCATTGTTCAGTGATCAATGGCCACTGCTTCCAAAGCTTGTGGAGAAATTTGTGGCATTGCTGCAGAATGAGATTGCACTGACTTTTCTCAGTTTGTCAAAATATCCAGTTGGCTGTTGTTTGCTTTGCTCTTACAGGTAGATTCACAGTGTCATAGCTGTGACTCCTTGAACCTGTTGCTTTACTATTTAAGGTGAAGTTGAGGCCTTGTGTTTTATCAAATCCTTCCTTTGTTTGCAGATATGACAACACTGGCAACTTGGGCTTCACATGAGAAGTTCCATGGGCTGAAATTGCATCAGCAAGAGGTATGCATTTGTTGAGATTTATCAGCTTCCTGTTCACTTGTGCCCTTTAGGAACAAAGGGTGGTTGTTCTATGACACTGAAGAATTTTTCATTTATCTTTGGGCATTGTGGATGCACCTCAGTGACTTTTACACTGATTGGCTGGTGGTATTGTTTTGATTAATCTTACAATTTTGTTCATCTAATTCTGACTCACCTTCAATGTGTTTTCATGTCCCAGGAAGTACATTCACTTTCATGGCACCATAAAGGCGACTATTTTTCAACTGTTGCTCCTGATGATATCCTCAAAATGTGCTCTTTGTTTTGTTTCTCTTTTGTGGGAAGAGTACTCATTATTAGCTGTTGTATGGTGTGACCTGGTATTCATGAGCGAGAGAATATGTGCATCTGCAAGGGAAGCCCTTAATTGAGATAACAGCACGCAACACAAGGGCAGTGCTTGTACACCAGCTCTCAAAACAGCAGACACAGAATCCATTTCGCAAGCACCATGGTCGTGTGGTGAGAGTTTTGTTCCATCCACAACGACCTTTCCTTTTTGTAGCCACAAAGATGCACGTGCGTGTCTACAACCTGGCAAAGCAGCAGCTTGCCAAAAAGCTCATGACAAACCTCAATGGAATATCTTCTATGGCTGTTCACCCTGGTGGTATGTACAAGAATTCCTTCTATTCACAAGTTTTTGTGTTTATCAAGAGGGCATCACTGTCAAGAGCATCAAAGAGAACAGGTTTTGTCAGTTTTCTGATTGGACATTTTCATTGACTGCAGGGGACAACCTGATTTTGGGCAGCCAAGAATCAAAGTTGGCCTGGTTTGATATGGATCTGTCTACTAAACCATACAAGATTGTAAAGTAATAATTCTGTCTTTACACAGCTCCTTCAGTTTTGCAACAGTAGTGACATGGAAAGATCTGGCATTTTAGGTGCTATTTTTTGCTTCATTCCTGGCCCAAATCTTGCCTCTGTTCTAAATGTGAATTCAAGCCACCACTGGGCCTGATATGAGAGGGATATAAACCTGTGTGGGATGTGATGATGAATGGAGCAGGAATCATGATCAGGATATAAGGGGAGTGGCATACCATAGGACGTACCCTTTGTTCTCTTCGTGTGCTGATGATGGAACAGCACATGTCTTTCATGGCATGGTGTACTCAGACCTTCTCCAAAATCCTCTAATTGTTCCCCTTAAAATTTTGTACTGCCATAAACCAGTCAATCAAAGAGGTAATGCTCCAAATACCAAATTGCTTCTCAACAAGAAGCTGTGTTTCTTCAGTACTTGCAGAAACAATTACCTCTTGTGTGACAGATTCTCAATAGGTTTTCAGAGGTTATGGCCTGTATGTATGTTACTTGATAACAAGCTTTGGATGATGAAGAATGTTGAATTCTCAATATGATTTTGTCACTATGTGTGCAGGTGTGATGGACTGCATATTTCATGCAAAGCAGCCCTGGTTGTTCACAGCTGGAGCTGACTCCCTGGTGAAGTTGTATTGCAACTGACAACTTTCTTGTCATCAAAGTTCTGTCACACTTGACTAGGAACACATGCACGGACATAAACAGAAGCTGATGGTGGGTGTCGTTTTCCATTCCCTTGTATCACTAAGATTCTGGAACCAGAGGGAGAGTTGGGAAATTACCTCACAGGGGAGCTGATGAGTTCCTCTGTAACTGGTGGCTGGACACACATATCTGCACAGATTTAGGATGAATGTGGTGATTCACAGAAATGAGTGACACATTTTGTGTCTGAGTTTGCACCCAGTTTACTCTACAGAGTTAAATCCTATTTGCATTTCCTTTCATCTGACATTCTGGTGTGCTTCCTGGTGCCTCCTGTTGCCAAAAAAATGCCCTTCTAGTGTCTCAGGGTGTGCTTCCCAGCATCACCATAGCCAGCCAGCATCCCCATTGGCCCCCCCCCCCCCCACCAAAAAAAAAAAAACAATGTTTTTTGCTTTGTGGGATTTTCCACCATTTCCAGTGCCTCACCGTTCCCCAGCATATTTAGCCCAAGTGATTTTTCATGAACACCTGACCCCATAATCATTAAAGTGACATGTTCATCTACATGGCACTACTTATTAAAACGTGGATCTGAGATGTGCAATTGGGCTCAAGAAATTGAACAATTAAATGTTATTGTTTTGGAACCATGACAACAATAGGAGAGAAAGGTCGTTTGGAGATTTAGACATGGAGTAAGATGTCAGCCTTCTCTCTTGCTTGTTGCTTGCTTACAAGCTTGCTTTTAATTGACCTTGTCAAAAAAATTGTTAAATTTCTTGCAGATACTGTAAGTGATGGAAGGTTTATTTCAGTAAGTGGTTTGATTATAGAGATGCACCATAAACTTAGAAAGTAAAACAGAGAGTTCAAGTAATTGAACATATAAGTCACAACATTGCCAACGAATGTGATGCCAATGAACATGTCACAATTTTCAACAATTCTGGACCCTATCATTATTGTTACAGGTATTTCTAACAAGTGATGGACCAAGTGAAAAATCATAGGTTGAACTAGTTTCAAAAGGGGAAGGTAACAAATATCTTAACTTTTTAAAGACTACTCCACAAAATAATATAACATATACAGTGAAAACAGTCTTCTAAAACATGTTGAAAACAAAAGATGAAGAACAAGAGAGGAAAATTTGGGTTGATTCATTCATTGAAACTTGAAACATCCATTGTTCTTCATGGGCAAATTTTATTTCTATATTCTTATTCTACTGAAACTCATCCATACAGGAACAAAGAACAGATCCTACCTAAATTTTGTTTTATTCTGGAACCTACAATGTGTCCAAGAGCAAGTTCATCATAATATTTGATGTTCATCCCTACATGTGGCTGCTAAGACTGTCAACTCACAATAATACATACCTCATAATTGTGGACAGTATCTTGAGGTTTGTAATTGGCAGATCCCATGCTAATTCAAGGGCTTTAATCCACAGTATGTTGCTTGCACTTTCTGGGGCCATAGTGCTCCACAGTTCGGTGGACTGTCTGTGCACAGAGAGCACAAAAATGGATTCGACAAGCCCAACAATATATGTGGTTGTTGTTCCCCTCCTGCAAATAATACATGAAACTTTTTGTTCAATTTGGATTAGTATCAGGAACCAAGTCAGTAAGACTAGGAGTAGATACCCCCAGGCCAACAATTACAAAACAATCACGTGAAACAAACTGGACAGTGAAATTCAGACTAAAACAGCAGTACATATGTTCTCAATGGAAAATGTGAAGAAATATGTTTATATAGATGCTGCAAATTTCTCAGAAGTGCACCTTTGGATTGGGTTGCCTACAGTTGGGGCAGGTTCTAAAATCAGGAATAAGACCAAGGTTGAAGATTATGCCATGCCCTCCCAGTTGATATTGTTGCTGTTGCTGGTCCATGTGTTGCTGAGCGATTTCCTCTAGGTCATAGAGAGAACATGACCCATCTGATGATCTGCAAGCTCAAACATGCCAAACCATGAAAGATTCCAAAGATCTTTCAGGAGTTAGCAAAGAGAAATTGCGCTCTGCTGAACGAAAACCTAAATTGCATGACTCAATCTCTCGAAACACACCCACCTAAAATGTGCATAGCCAACAACAGAGTGACCACATTTGAAACAGAACTGGCTCCCGCAGTTGGTACATGTCATCTTGTTGCAACCCTGAGACTTGGAGATTGCCATTTTGCAAACTGGACACTGCTTCGCTTCTTTCATTATGTACTTCAGGTTCAGTACCTCGCGTATTAGGTCCTGCTCCATCTTCCTTTGGTCCTCCCCACCAGCACCTGACCTTAGTCGGTCCTGCAAATCCCACAGACATTGCTGTCATACAGTATGCAGAAACTTACATGGTCATTACCATGCCTAAAATGTTCAATGAATTTCTAGAGACCAGCCCTGACTTCGTCCATGGTTCTGCAACTACATCTAAGTATGGTGTACTCATGAACTGGGGATGCACCTAGATTAGTAACCTGATAAGTCATACAAGCCAAATGGTTAGCCTTAGACCTGGAGGATATGAAGACGAATCTCAGCAGTCATACATGTCTGCCCAGCATGCCAAGAGGACCTGCAGAGACTGCAGAAGCTGTAGAAGCAATCACTGCACAGCACATGATGGTCAGCATCTTCAATGCTTGCATTGCCACAGCGGGGACAGTACATCACATCTGGCATAACATCCAGTGTCCTCTGCAACACCAAATCTTCCCAGCGTTGAAATGCCTCCTTTGTTAGGAGGTTCTTGAGAAGTGCAGGAGGGATTGATGCCCTGCAACCATTGGAAGACAGGAGAAGCACACTTTATATATCAAGGATGTCAATTCAGTAGCCACAATAAAGGATATCTCATATGACATGATGGAAGTAGTGACAAACAAGTTTGTAATGAATAAATGCAGTGACGATAGTATATTTCTGCACAATTCTCAAATTAGCAGCATTTTAAAACAATTGACATTAAAATGTTAAGAAGTTTCAAAAGACAGCACTTTAGTCAGGCACATACCTGCAGAAAGGGTCAGGGCAGTTGAGGTTGATGACATTGCCCTCTCTTACATGTAGTTCTGAGAACTGTTGCAAACAGGTCCAGCAGAACATGTGCTGGCAAGGCAGTATTATAAAGTCCTTCCCTGTAAAAATGTCATCCCAGTCAAATCATTCCTGTTAGTAACTGGCCAATTAGGACCACATATAAGAACTGCAACCCTGAGACAACTAAATGCTTTGGTAAAAGCTTCACAAGTATCCTTCAAGTCTTCACCCAAATTAACATGAAAAACAGACTTCAATTGAATGTTACCCAGCTGTTTGGAGAAACAGATGTAGCACAGATGGAAAGATTCACAGAATTCCTTGTTCTGCATTTCCTTGTTGTATTGAAGCAATTCAAGGATATCTGCATCTAAGGAAGTTGATACAGATATAGCCCTTGCATCACATTCTTGGTTGCAGCTCTCCCCATTTTCCTTTCCATTATTATAGGGACCCAACTCCAGCTTTTCAGTTGCACTGACATGAGAAAGAGCTTGTCGGAGCCACTCAGCCCATAGGTGCAGCACCACTCCTGAGGACTGTTCGTTCCAGAGTTTGTCAAGGCCATGGCAGAGGCTGGAAAGCTTTGTAGAATTCAACCACAAGCATGAGAGAGTGAAGAAGGGGGGTGATTGTGAAGGGTATGTCACAGGTAACATACATAGCAGAGAGATTGAGGGCAGGTGATGGATGGTGAAGGAATGCTGGTGGTTGATAGATTGAGTTCTACCACTAGTTGAGGTGCCACGGCTCTCTTCTTGTTGTAGCTCAGAGGAATCTGGTACTTCAGCAACAATTCTGAAATTCAGTGGAACATCTACGTGCACATTTATCTACAACACAAGCCCAACAACAGACCAATGATCAGTCACAAGAAACTACAACAATGTGAATGATATGCATCACTGCAATCGCAATCCATTTGAGCAAAGCAAAGACAAGGAAGCCAATTTGACATCCAATAACAAGATACATACCATATATGCAGACAGTTCACATTCCGCTTCATTGATTGCAACAAAATCACTTGGGAACATTGACTGTAAAACTAGTACCTGCCCATGAACAAAAGCAGCATGTGAATTACCAAGCAGGTACATTTTACTGAAAGATGTAAAAAACTTTAGAATCAATAATACACTGTGTGGCATATCTTCCACTTCATGGTGTTCCTACCTCATCTGCTTGCTGCTGTCTGTTGTATTCCACCTCATCAACTGTCAGTTCATGCTTCCTTTCTGCCAATGTGGCTAGCCTCATGAGTGCCCGAAGTGCTGCTTCATGATGCTCCATGGCCATGAACTTTTGCACTAAAGTTCTGCCTTCTGTGACATTGAAACTCCTCTCCTTTGCAAGTTAAAGGGTAGATTCCATCTCCTCGCACTGCAAGCTTATTGCAGATTCTTTGTCATTGGCATTCCCTACCTACCTGCACAGCCATGTCTAAGTCTTCAACTAAAAGCGGAAGTTGTTTTCAAAGCATCATGAAATTGCAAGCACAAATCCTGATTGCACCAGCAAAATTGGTACATTTTTATTTTTGCATTATAGGGTGCTGCTAGCCCCTACTTCCAGGTATTGGTTTTTAGCAAATCGCACATGAACTCCCCCCATCTCATCTACCTTCATATTATTATCACGGTCATCAAGATCTCTAATTGTCGTCGGGTTGAGTTGCTCCAACTTCCTTCGGTGTTAATCATCCTCCTCCTTTTGTGTGAGGAATGAACAGAGCATGGTAGAGTGTGGACTGCGGCGGCTGCTGCTGCTGCTGCTGAACAACTCTAGGGTTGGTGTAGGATGTGATGCAGCTTGAGATCATGGAGATAAAAAAGCAGAATCTTCAGCAAATTATCGAACCCTAATTTACACGAAAACTCAAAGACGCAGGGGTCTTTCTTACTGACAACAGACTGGAACAACAACAAATCCAGCACTCGACCTCAAATCCGCATCCCTCCACGTCTTCCGCAATATTCTTAAACGTCTTCTGCTGCTGCTGCTGCTGCTGCAGCGTGCAGTAGTATCAGCAGCGGTGCTTGCACTCAGACTCCCTCAATTTCACTCCTCAAATTCTTGCTCCTCCTCCTCCGCCATCGCCACAACTCCGCAGAAGCTCTGCTTGCAACACTTGACGTGAAGCTTCCCTTCATCCGGGTGGGAGGGGGCAACGAGCAGCGCAGAGGGGGCAGCAGACTTTTAGGCAACAGGTTTTTCACTGAAATTTTTCCACTAAAATCATAGTGAAATTTGCAAGCATATAACAAAACAAAACAGAGAGAGAAAAATAAATAAATTTGGCTATTTATGAAATCCTCTTGAGAAATTATTGAACCTCAACCAAAAGCAACCAACACATGATAGACTTACTTGAAACATAATGACCTTTGACAAACATGCATTGGTAGTGTATTTTCAAGGTGCCTTAAACCCTAAACCTTACAAGGCATAATTTTCTCACTAGTTTGAAACATGAGGTTTCTTGCAAGAAAATAAGGAATTTTTTCATAAATGAATATGAGCTATCTTTATTGTGTAAGGAAAGTTTGTGTAAGTGCATTTAGCCTCTCGACCATTATGCAGGTCTCTATACTCTTCCTGTATATTTTACATTGTGACTTATGATTCATAATTCTTAGTTTTGAACAATAGAGTAATAATACACTGAAAGATCAGAAGATGACATTGAAAAATGTAAAATCCTTATTAAATTTGGAATATTTTGTAGTGTCAACAATTGAAACTAGGTGTGTTGCAATGATCAAAATTGGGTGCAAAATTGGTGGCTAAGTTGAGGGAAGGTGAAGAGTTTGTGTTGATTCTGCCAGAAGGAATAGAATAGCTTCGCATGCATAGTCATCGAGCATTTGCAGGGGCTGAAACTAATTGCTTTCATTAATAATGTGTCTTTGAAGATCAAAATCCATAGACAAGGCTATCATCATCATTCTAGTGTTGTTATTTCCTACATAGCTTCTTACTGTGGCATTTGCAGGAATTTTACTTCGGGCTTGAGATTCAAATTTTCCCTTTAAATCCTCATATCACATTGAGATGGGTTTCCAAGTTCCAACATCAAAACAAGTGCAACAAGGGGTGTATCACACTCTGTGGCCTTGCCATTTAGATTTTTAAAAGTATCTCAAGGCAAAAGAAGAATTATGAAAACTCAAATATTTCACCAGGCAAAAATATAAATTTCAAAAAATCCTCCAACATTCTTCTACATATTATAACTCTGTAACTAATCTCAAGTGAATACAGGCCAAAATATCATCTTTCAAAAATCCTCATATAAAAATAGATCTATTTACCTAGGGGGCAAAATCCCTTAAGCTACTATATACTCTATAATGAATCTAAACACAATATCCTTGCCTTGGTAGGCAAGGTTAATTAACAACTATAGAAAACTTATACTATGCAACAAATACCTAACTACAAAGATGTGAATACATACAAAATATATATGAATAATTTCAAGCATCCTTCTATATTGTTAGCTACCTACTCAAATTTGCTAGATTTTCTATTAATTCATTTTCAAAATCTGACAATATCAATGGTTTTTATGAAAGAATGAACAATGAACTGGTGGTTTTAACTTTTGTAGCATGTTATTTGATATAAGGTCACCCGAATATAATCAGACTCTCAAAATTCTTTTACTTTTTCCAGTCTGACATGTAGGCAAACTTACAAATTCCTGTTTTGTGGATGATCACCAATGTCGCTACATCACAAAATTGGATGGAATAAAAACCCTGACTACAATGTGTCAAACCGCACTTCATCAAAGGTACAACAAAAGACGAGCAAAAGTTGGGGTGACAGCAAAATTTTACAAGAGATAGATTTAAATCAACAATTGATGTCTGGTGATAGTTGCCTTACATGGCTCCCTATGCACTCACATCCGAATAATGGGGCAAAGAAGGCTTCAGAATATTGTCACTTAGGATCCATGGCACAAAGTGGTTTATTTACAATAATGGGTGGTGGCTGTCTGCCACTCAAATAATCCAGAACCAAGAAACTAGGGAGCCCAAAAGGAGACCTAGAACCAGGAACAAGACCATGACAATTCCCGCAGTCTCAGATTCCAACATCGAGACGTTTTTGGGTGCCACTATCATCAGCACGCTGGTGAAATAACCATTCGTGCCGCCTAATAAGCAGGTGAGAATAAATACTGGCACCTCAGTGCGCAGAATCTCTGGGCCATACAACACCAGATAAAACAGTGGGAAGAAAAGCAGCCTTGCAAAACACCCTATGATCATGGTGTTCTGGCTTTGAATCATGTATATGGCAGTCAGTGTTTTCCCAACCAAATCAAAGATGTTGTAGCTCAGGATTAGCAACACAGGGTACCAGTCTCCTAAACGGACTGAATGAACATCTTCGGTGATGTATCCGGGAAATATGGACAGGGTAACAACATAGATTACTACAATTGAGCTTGCTAGCCAGTGGATTTGGCTCCACACATGGCGGTAGCTGACTGGCTCTGCAACCTTCTTCAGTGACACAATTTGGTCATTAGCAATTTCGGGTTGCAATTCATCAGAGATACCAACCTTAGAGTCTTCTTCTGCTGCTGCAGCCTGTTCTTCTTGGTCATCACCATTCTGAAGAAACAATTCCATTGCATTGAGCTTCAGCTTGTTGTAGTGCACCATAATCGGCAGCTTGTACACCAAATTGTAGGAGATGATGCAAATGCCAATGAAGATGGCACTCACCGAGAAGTACACATTGGCACTCAATCTTAAGCCTTGTACCGTTTGTGGCAGTGAAGCTTTTGTAATGACACGCAGAACTGATGCTAGCACACCTGAAAAAAAGAAGAGAGACAAATATGTTAGGACCTCTTCAATTACATTCATAATCAGGCCACATATCACTCCACACGTTTGTCTTTCAGGGACATGAGTGTCTGGCTGCCAAAAAAGCAGGAAACAAAATAATGAACAATTTTTCCATGATACAGCAGCATAACCACAGAATGCAGCCACTGAAATGCATTGTAGCCTGAACAAAACATCATGTTAGAGATAACTCTACCATCATCATCTGCCCTAACTTTCAGTGAGAAAATCAGCTCTGAAAGGTCACCAAGAAATCCATTACAAGGTCTCTCAAACCTCCAGGAACCAACCAACTTCCAAAACAGGTTGGAGACAAGGGAATCAGCAACTAGTGAATCAACTCTGGAGAGAAAAAACTCAATTGTGCAGCAAAAGACCTTCCTAGCAGCCATCCATTTCTGCACCAATTTGTTGGCCAGAGGAGTGTGTACTACAACAATTTTAGGGTTCATCAAACAAAGCTCCCTACCCAAACACGCAAACACATATATATATTTATCATTCACAAAGGGACTGTGATGACCAAAGCAGGCTCCACAACACAAAAGATCATTGACCTTTTTTTCTTTTTCTTTTTTGCAGTCATAAAACCAAACCATCCACAATTTTGACAAACTGAGGATGATGACATGAGGTTCAGAATCCTACACAAATTCCTATGTCCATCATCATCAACCTAGTTGAGTGCCAAAAGTTTATCTTTGCCTTTACATCCAGCCAGCCCCCAGGAACCTGAATTTCTCCATTTTATCAAATTCTAGTACACAAATTGCAGGAAATTTAGGGTTCCCAGTTTTCCACCCCAAAAGAACACAGAAGAGAGCGTGCAAGCAAGCCAGCAAGAAATCAAGCAAGCAAGCAGCAATTTTATTAGGTACCTGAGCCAGCAGTGCCTGCCATGAGAGCTTGCATGTAGCGCTCAGGAAGCTCGCCAGCAGCACCCACAAGACTTCCTTGCACAATGGCATCAGCAATGCCAGTCAAAACGATTGCACCAACTGTCAAAAAGTGCGTCACCTGCGAGCCACGGCTGCTGCTCTTGTTGATGAAGAGCTCATCCATGATGGGCATCAGGACAATCGCCAGCAGAAACAAGGCCAGACCTCCATTGATGCGACTGGATGCAGGCAAGAGGCGGCAGTAGAATGTGAGGTAGATGAGTGTCAAGAAGCAGGGCAACATATATCCAACTGCAAAAACCCTATCTGTATGCCCACCCGGATACAGCACCTGGAAATAATCCACTGCACTGATGAATGCATTCCATGGCAGAAGCAGCCCTGCTCCCAATGCAAAAAACACAACATACGCAACATTGTAATCATCCTTCGGTTCAGGAGCTCCTCCAGTAAAGGGTTGCCGCTCTGCTGCATCATGATCATAAGCTTCTACTGCCGAATCCCTCCTTCCTCCTGTTACCCACCCCATTTCCAAAACCCTAATTTCTGCCACCCCTCTCCAAACATACACCACAATCCAGAGGCTCAATCTCTTCAAATTCAGCACCCCTTCTTCACACCCACACCAACAACAGTAAAAACAAGATCTTAGGAAGAAGAAAGATCCAGAAACAAAAAAGCTTCTTCAGATCCCTAGCACAAAATTCACAACAACCTCTTCAGATTCAGCCCCTTTCCCCCTTCCTCGCAACAAAACAACCCTAAAACTTAGCTCTTGAGGGAAGAATGAAGCAACCCTTTACTAGAGGAGAAGAAGAAGAAGAAGAAGAAGAAGAGTGTGGTTGTTTTTCTTCTGTTTTTCTCTTTTTTGCAACTTATTTGCCAAGGCTTGAAAAAGGGGCTAAAGAACCCTTCCTTGTTTTTGGGCCAAAGTCTTTTTTGGAGAAAGTTAAAGGTTAGACACTCATTACATAAAGGCCAAGCCATAGTTGGTGTGGGACCACAATAGCAGATCTATTAAGGAAGGCTGTTTGTTTGTTTGTTGGTCTTGCCTACCAAGGCAAGGATATTGTTAGTGTTTAGATTCATTATAGAGTATAGCAGCTTCAGGGATTTTGGCCCCTAGCTAATAATAGGTCTATTTTTATATGAGGATTTTTGAAAGATGATATTTTGGCTTGTGTTGAAACTTGAGATTAGTTCCAGAGTTATAATAATATCTTGATGGATTTTGGTTTCTTTTAGAGGATTTTTTGAAGATTATATTTTTGCATGGTGAAATATTTGAGTTTCTATAATTCCTCTTTTGTCTTAAGATACTTTTTCATGTAAATGGCAGGGCCACAGTGTGACACACCCCTTGTTCTTAATGAAGTGAATTGTATATACCATAGTACCTTGGCCATTTCAACACATGTCCGTTGAATAATTAATTGATTAACAGGAATATTCTTAAATATTCACTAATTTCCTTCACAATATTTTTTGATTTGGAAGAAATAATTTTTGAAATTTTCAACATTTCTGAAAATAATATAATTAGTGTTGAACTGGCCAAGGTACTAAAGTATATATGATGTTAAACCACACAATCACACACCCATTATTGTTGGCTCTGCCCATTATGTGTACATATGATGGATGGGCATGTTTCATATAAGTCCACACATTCATCTAGATGAGAAGTTCATGATCTAATTATGAAGGGAAGTTTTTAATTTGAAGTTTGAACCATTGTTGGCTGGTTATTAAACTTTTTCAATATCTAGTAGAGATGTTATTTGTCAAATTAAAATTTTCCATTACACACATGCTATTAGATAATTTTTAAAAATTCAGTTTGGTGGGACCCACATAGTATCGATTTGTTGGTCTAGGCAATCAATATGGTTATCAATAAATAAACAATTTTTTTGGCAATTATGAATAAGGGCTGGTTTTGCATATAACATGTTTGAGAACCACCCAATACAATGTGTGGGTAGGTCTTTAGCAAAATATTATAATAATAATGATAATAATACCATAGTTTTTATTTTCATTCCATGTTCAAATTGATCCAAGTCAATTGTGGGGTAGGTTCTGCAACATCGGCCATTACATCCAACCATTGGAAGCCACTTACATTCACAATCCTTAATGCCTCAAATCTGACAATTTTGTAGTGAGCTTCCAAAAACTACTAAGCTATAAATTGAACACAAAGTTATCACACAAAATAGAAATGAAATTTAAAAAGCTTATTTGGTGATGCACGAGAAGGAATGAGGAATACAATTCCAAATATGAAAATCCCAAAGTTGAGAGTTCCTAAGTACTAAGTTACAATTTGAACACAATGTTCTCAAATGAAATAGAAAACCTATTTGGTGATGTATGAGAGTGAATGCAAAAATATAGGTGGGTTGTTGTTCTTTACCATGGATGCTTCCTTCATTGAAAATATAGATGCATTGATTGCATGTTGTGTGTCACACAATAGATATGCCCCCATGGTTCACTTAATCGACTTTTCAAGCACAAAGAAGTCCCATATTAAGCCTCCCACCCTTTCATTGACCATTTCATTAAAAATTTAATGAACAAGAATCCAAGATTGAGGTCCTGAAACTTGTTTAACAACATTTGGAGGTCATTTGGCCAATCACAAGTCCTTTGGCATTGCAATTCCATAGGAAACATGATAGGAAACTTCAATTTGGAAAAAGTTAATGTGGAATGACTTCTAAACATTTTTTTTAATTCATTTTGTGCTAAACTCAACAAACCATAAAAGAATCTAGAGACTAAATTTTGTACTACAATTGGTGTGAATTGCACACAAGTTGTTGCCCTCAAACAAATGAACCATGCAGTCTATGGTTGCCACAAGGTTCCAAAAACTGAACATTGTAAATGTGTATCAACATATAAGAAAGACCATGCAAACAAACGTCTTTGACCATAAAGCCATCGTTCACATGATTTGATGTAAGGATTTTTAAAATTCCACTATGGCAAAATTAAATTTTAAAAATATGTCAAAGATCATTAGTATTGCAATTAAAGGATATCTTAAATTGAAACTATACATTAGATATTGTTTCAATGTGACAAAGTACAAAAGAATTGGGTGTAGGGGGGGGAAAATCCTCAAGTACCTCAAGCCTCCAAACCAAAAACTAAAAGCTCAAAATTTAAGGTCTGCATTTGACTTTTGAAAATTGTAAATAAAAGATAGGTTTTTTTTTAAAAACCCCTTGATAACCTCAAGCTGACAAACTATAGACAAAGCTCAAAAATTAAAATTTGCCCATGAACTTTGAAGATTGTAGAAAAGAGGTAAGTTTTGGGGGGGAAAAAATTCAAATAAGCATACAAACTACAATCAAAGAAGCTCAAAAATGGAAGTTTTCAGGTCTTTGGTTCATTATGTGCACAATCACAATTCAAAGAATTTAAGTTCAAACATACAAGTTTTTTTTAAACAATAATTTTATATCTAAAAATATTCAAATAAAAAAAGGGAAGAGTGTACAATGAATGTATTCAAAGTAAGAGGGGTCAACTTTCTTAGAGAAATATATTGTAGAGATTAGGAGTTGAAAATCACATAGAATTTTTAAACATACAACTTTAGTTTCTTGATCTCCAATTTCATATCTATCCTTTTGAAAAATCAACCTAAACCAATCTACATACAAATTCACTCCCAAATCATAACAATCTTAAATTTCAAATGGCAACCATCAAAGACCATGGTAGTTGAAAAGATATGTCTTGACAAAAAGTAATTGCCAAAAATAGAAAGCTTTCAACCTTGTGAAATCAATCTCAAAGGTCTTTGGTTTTGGGTATCTTGAATGGATGAAAAAAGAAGAAGATGAACTTGCAACTTTTGGATGAAATTGTACAACTATACAAATGATGAAAAAAAATTGCATTAAAAAAATGATTAACCAAATAGGGTGAGTTGCAAAGGTCTTTAAAAAGACTTGGGTAAGATTTTACTTTTCATCACAATAATACCATAGTCACAAGGTTAGTTGGGCATTAAAAAAAATCATATTAACTTAAGTAAGGTTTTAATGAGGTACTACTGAAATTTGGAATCAACAAGTAAGTTACGTCATACCCATATTTGAACCCTAGTTGATAATTGAGTCATTTTTCAATAACCAATTAACATTAGTTGTGGAGGCAACCTATCTAAGTGGGCAAAAACACCGGCTCCATAGGTGGCAACATTGTTCATTCTATGAGATCTTAAATTGAACTCCAAATGAAATCTTAAATGAGATTTCAAAATAATTTACTTTCAAAGGTTTTAAGGTTTGCATCATTTTGTGTTTAATCATGACATTTGCATGCAACCAACAATAGACAAAGAAACATTACATGTAGCAAGGAAGAAACTAATGTTGGTTAATTTTTTAAATGAGATGAAAATCAACAAATATCATAAATGGTGATACCTTGAATGAAAATTGACTCGCCAAATTCACTAAATTGAGAACTAACCTTGTGATAATTGCCCAAGATATTTAAATATTAAAATATGAAAACATGCCCAAGTATTAAGACATAAATGATTTTGATTCTCAATAACAAAGGTCTAGGATCTAGGGGCATATGCCAACATTTTAAGGTTTATTAAACTAAGTTTTAAGTTAACGAATAAAAAGAAAATGAGATTAAAGTTAGGGTCATGTCACATAGTTGTGTGCATGGAGGCATCATCTCCACACTCCACTACTATAATGAGGGCCAAACAAATGTTTAGTTGGTTTTGTCTCCATGTTTTTATTTCTTTGTTTTTTTGTTTGTTCAATTTATTTGGTTGTTGTTTTGCTTTGCTACTTTCATTTGTTGTTACATGCACTTGTTATTTCACCTTGTTGGTTTGCCTTGCCAATTCACCTTGTTGTTGCATTTTATTGTTTCCCTTTGCTATCACACCTTATTGTTTTGCTTTATTGTTGTGCTTTGTTGTTATCCTTTACTAATTCACCTTATTGTTATGCCTTGCTACTTCACTTTGAGATACCTTTTTGGCACTTGTTGCTCCACCTTGTTTGCTATTATGCTTTGCTTGTTATTGTGTGCCTTAATTTTGTTGGACTAATATTACCCCTCCCACCCCCCCCTCCCCCCCCCAATTTTTTTGTGCAAGTCTTGGAGTGGTGAACTTCAAGTTTTCCTATCCAAGTGCTATAAAGTTTTCACCTTCATTTTTTATTTATTTTTAATTCTTGTTTGTGAAAACTTTTCATTTTGAGTATATGTTTCATTTGCTTTCATTTTACTTTTCCTTTCTTTAATCTTTGTTAACCTATTGTTATATGTTGTGGATTGTGCAAGAGCTTTAGGCTATTAGAAAAACTTGCATCCTCCACATTTATTATACATTTGCATTTATTCCATGTTGCATAAAAGTGAGGAATTTTGTAAATGATTGCAAATGTTTTGGACTTCATTTAGTTTTCTCTAGTTAGTTCATTAGACTAAAATACTATAACATAAACCCTTTTGTGAAACATATTTAGTTTTGGCCCTCAATCACATCTTATGAAAAGTGTTTTGTTTGGAAATGGAACAATCAAGTCAAAAGAAAAATGTAACAAGAATTGAAAATGATTTTTAAATTTTCTGCCAAAGAAGATTTTATGGATATAAAAACTACCTCCATTCATGAAAGAATGCAAGTAAATTTTGAGAAATTGCACACTTAGATAATATTTTGGAAACCTCATAACATATTTGCATTATGTTGGGCTTTTTATTGTGTAAATGATAATAAGAAAGTGAATGGAAAAGCTCCTAGAGTTATATATTGCATACTTTGTTACAATAGTCGAGTTGATGCATCTAATTTAATGAGAATTCAAGTAGGAAAGGAATAATATCATATTATAAAACCAATGGGATAATGACCTTGAAAAAACATGTAAATGCAAACCATGTTGTGATTGCAAAAAACATGGAAGAAAAAGTAAATAGACGTGTGGAAGAGGTATTGGAAAAACAACCAACAAAAAACTAATGTGTTTAATAATGCAATATCAAAAAAATTGGGTGAAAAAAATCCTTTAAAAAATAATGATGTGCAACATATAAATTCTTGCAAGACCTTTGGCCTTTTAATTGTCAAAAATCACCTACCTATTCAATTTGTAAAAAGAACACAATTGAAACGTGTTGCAATGCATTTACGTCCAAGAGTATTGTTTCCCTCAAAAACAATTCATAAGAGGTGTTGCCAAATTTAATCGAAAGAAAAAAATAAATATATGTTTTGCTAAAACTTGCATAATGTTATTCTTCCACAACAAATTTTGATTTATAGATGTCAAAAGGAGCACATGACATTTTTGCATTGATGATAAAATTCATAGTATCGATTATCAACCAAAATATATTACAATAGGTTTATTTGAGGCAAGTGAAAATACAAGACAAGTTTTGGCAAGAAACTTAATTACATTGTTGAATGAACATGGATTAAGAAATTATTTTTTTGCTTATGTTTAAGATGAAGGGGCAAACTTGAATACAATGACAATGGAACTAAAGTCTATGGTTAATTGTGAGATTTTGGGTTTGGATGAAATTTTTTAGGGTACTTGCTCTGGACATGCATTTTCCAAATCGTGCCAATATGGGACAATAAAAGAAAAATTCTACAAAAACCTCAAGGTTGTTCAATCATATTTGCAAAAAATGCATAACATGGCACCAAAAATCAATAGAAGGCAAACAAAAATGGAATATATTTCTATGGATTATAGAATTTGCTTAAGAAAGTTAAACACTTTAGTTAAGACAAGGTAAATTATAATTTTTAAAAAAAAAAGCCATTTCATTTTTTTTAAATTATTTTTTCAAAGTTTTTGACAATTTTTAGTTAATGTTGATTGCCTACTGATCATGTGCAATTTTACATGCAAAACTCTCTTGATTGAAGAAGCCTTGTTATTTCACAAGGCAATTATTTGTTGCTACAACAAATTAACCACAATTAAAGTTTATGCTCAAGTTCCACATCCTTTTACATGGTATATTTCCCAAAAAAATGTTGACTATTTGTTTCCAATTGTGATTTATTTTTTAAAACCAATCTAATGGCCATTGATTACTTAATCATGCTTTAAATTTTTCCATAGGATCAATGAACTTGAAGATGGAGGAAGAAGTTGAAATTTCATTGGCCCTATATAATCTTATGGATGATGATTCTAGAAATTTTTTTGAATTGTCTTTGCTTGCATTTAACCTTAGAAAATAATTTGTGGTGTGTTGGATTATTTCTTTCAATTTTAAAGAAAATATGAGAAAAAAAACCTCACAACATGTTTTCCTCAATGTTAGATCCAAAATTAAAAAGTCTTCATTTGGTATCTTCATTCATTGGTCATGAGCAAGGTATTTCTATTATGAAGGAGTATGATAAAAAATCATTATATCATATGCTTGTGAATTTTGTCATCATTTGCATCCATTGGCAAATAATGGAAATGTTCATGTAGAGGAACGGGTTGTTAAGTATACAATTTGATATCTTTGAAACAATTGTTAGCATAATTGAATTGGCCAAGGAACTAATCAATAAAAAGTTGTTGATATTTAAAAGATATAAAGTGGATGTGAATGAGATAAAACATTTGTTCCAATGGTGGAAGAAACATGAATCCATGTTCCTTGTCATGAATTTTCTTGCTCGCCAAATATTAAGCATTGTGAGTAAACAAATAGAAATTGAAATAATATTTTCTTTAATTGGTATACTCACCAATCTTAGAAGATGTTGTTTACAATCAATTTTTTTAGAAAAGTTAATGTTTGTTAACAAGAATTGACTTAATGATCAACGAGTTGATTGCAAATCATCTCTTAACTTAATAAATTTTATTGAAATGAATGTAATAGTTGTGGGAATTGTTTTTGAAAACCACCAGTTAACAAATTTGTAAGAATCGACAATGTGAAAACTAAACAAGGAGTTTATTTTCCAACTTCTTGAAATTCTAGTTAGTTCTCTAAAAAACATTAAGTTAAAAAAAGAACCTAGCCAATCATTTAAAATCAAAATTTTAAAAAAATTGGTGGTTCTCATGAAAAAATGAAAACCACCCAACACAAGAAAAGATGTTTGCAATTTACATGCAATAAATGAAAAGATGCAAGGAGAAATGAAAAAATATAATTTATAGAGGTAAAGTTTTTCAATTTCATTTATGGTTGTTAGTTTTGTGAAATAGAACATTTCAGTTTGTTAATGTTGTAAAGGTGCAATTGAAACACCTTACTAAAGCCTTACGATAGATGTATTATTATTATGTTCTTGAATGTGTCGTCATTTTTTTGTATTATATGTTTGTGTTTAAAAGATGCATCTATTGCAAGTCCATTATTTTTTTAAAAATTCATGTGCAATGTGTGAGTATTGTTCCTATAATCAAGGTTGAATAGGAATGCATTGGAATTCTTGATTGCACTTTGAAGATTTTTATCTTAGATTTTCATATGATTAAGGATAATGGGAAAAACTTTCAATCAATTTGTTAATATTAGGACCAACAATATCAAAATTATTTTGAAAAAAATAACTATGAATTCTTTTAATTTGAACATAAATAAATTTCCAAGAATGATGTTTTGCTTTAAATTATAAAATATTATAATTTTAAAAATATATGTTTAGTATATGTGCAATCTTTTTAGATTTTTACATGTATTTTATATCAAAGTCGTGAATTTCTTTTTATATGTGTTTGTGCCTCCCATGTATTACAAGGGATACTAGGACATAATCTACCAATATAACTTTATTGCAACATTGGGGATCTTGAAATTGCATTAACAAGGTCAAGGTATGAGTTGTTGCACATCCAATGTTCATGTTTTTTGACTCCATCTCCCTATTGGACGTATAACTTTAATAATCAAAGTTTTTTGGGATAGTGATTTTAGGTTTTCTAAACTATATCAACATGTTGTAAAGGATTACCTGGGATGATGTGTGTTTGCAATACAATTTCAAGGAATCTGAAGTGTCTTGAGTTTCTTTTATAAATATGAACAAGTGTTAAAAACTCAAAAGCATTGAAATGTGATCACATGAAAGTTCAGTAGGGGAGTTAAAAACACTTTAATGAATGCACAAGCAAAAGAATTGGTGGACAAGGTTGCATACTTTAAACACCTTAATCTATGCATCCACATTTTGTTGTAACAACTTCAATATGGGATTAGAATTCTTACTATGATTATTTATTTTTTTGGGACCACATGATAGTAGTTATGAGCTATCCTAATCTTATTTAAAGTGTATTACAAACATGGTGGAAACACACATTAAGGAGGATAAAAAAGGATGTCACAGAATCCATTTTAGCAAATTTCAAATTTTCAACTGTAGTTCATTTCAAATTACGTGTGCAAATGACAAAATGGGACTCATATTAACAATGACTTTAGGCACCAAAACTCAATGTAAATCGTGATAATGTTTTTGAAATCCAATTCATACGAGACTTTTATAGATATTACAAAATCTTCAATGTCACCTCCAAATTGTACTAAATGGATTTATTAAATGCACCACGAGATGTATCTATAGCTAAGAAATTGTATGCATATAATGGATATATGAATGTAACATAAAATCGCCAAATGTTTTTTTTTTTTTTGGTTTCAACTATTTTTTCACCTAAAGAAGATGAGTTTGTAGGAAGTGTTTTATTTTTTGTGATCATAACATTTGGAGCCTTTTTTGATAGAAAAAATAAAAGACAAAATATTTTAAAATGGCCCAAATTAATTTATTGTGAATGTAGATTGATTTTTCTTTGACATCCATTTCCTTCAACATGTCTAAAACTACAAAAGACTTTTGACTAGTTTTAGACATGTTAGAACATTCATGAAAGTCCATAATGGAAAACCTTGCATGAATGTTGTTTTTGTTCAACCTTAATGTGCTTTCACCCAACATTTCAACCGACTTCAAAAACTAATAAAGGTTTTTTTTTTTTTTGTTTCATGAAGGTGGAAAGATTGATTGCATAAATTAAGGTTGTAGACAAGGTGGAAACATGTAGGTATTGAAGAAGTTGTTGTTAAAACTATTGTTTTAAAGGAGATTGAGAGGTGCAATGATGAAATGGGTAATTTTGGGTGCAATAGGTGCATCGATCTCTCATACTTATAGGGAGCTTAAAAGAGTTGTTATTTCCCACACAATGGATATATGGCCAACCAATCCAATGGCTTGGTTGCATGCATTTTACTTCATTAAAAAAACATATTACAAATGTGAAATAACATATTACAAATATGAAAGGTGTGTTAGAGGAGGTGAAACTTGAAGTGTGTTTTTTAAATGAAATCTTATTGGTTGCTATGGTTGTTTGTGAAGGTCTAGGAAAGTGTATTTATAGATGGCAATGAAAGAGATATGGATTCCTATGAAAGAGTCATGGAACTAAAGTTTGAACAAACAAAACATTTATAGTTAGGGAATTTGGAGGTCCAATAGGCATGGGATGATTGTTTTACATGTGATAGTGTTGGTGGTAAAGATAGGGAACATTTTTTTAAGGGAGTGGTTACTTGCGATAATTATCAATTAGTATATTTCTATTTACTTAATTATTGTTTTAGGAATTACTAGCTATATTACATGGTTTTTATCACCATTTGAATTCAAATAGAACATAGGACTATTTTTTTTGAGGTATTTTTTTTGGAAAAAATAAAGAGATGAGAGACCATTGTATCATTCTAAAACATGGAGCTTTAATGGAGTATGAAAAAAATATGTTTTGATATCTGGAAAAGCTTTGTTTCCATAATCAGAGTTGTTATTTTGATGTTTTTTTTAATCATATTTTCATTATTGGATTTTTATTTTAAAACTAGTTCTAAGTAGATCTAAATGAACAAATTGTGTTAGTATTAGTTTTATTGTATTTCAGTCCAGCTTTTAGACAATAATATAGGATTAGAAATTATGTATTTACCATTTGGTGACCATATTGGAGATCTAAATTCAAAGTGAATTTTAGAATGTTGTTTATGTTTTGTTGCTGAAATTTTTGTCTATATAGATAGATAGTGAACTTCAATTTCGTTTTTTTCATTTTCTTCAAATCTTGATGATAATTATTTGTTGAAGAAGTAGATTTAAACAAAGTAGCTAATTATGAAGATTTTGTTTTAATGCAAAAGTTTGTTGAGATTTGAATGAAGACGTGGAAAGATGGAAAATAAAATTGTAAGTAGAAGTTTGAGGAAACAAGATTTTGTTGTATTACATGAACAAGTGGAAAATGGCATTGCCATTAATAACAATTTGAGTGCATATTAGGTAGATTAGCGATTTGAAACACCTATAAAAAAATTTCAAATAAAACACAGACATTTATGGACATAAAAGAGACCTATAGGCCATAGAACGATTCAGGACACCAATTATTCATCATGAAGTGCAAACTAGTGAAGCACATAGGCACACCGATAGTTTACAACAAAACTTTAGGAGAGAAAAACATCAAATTGAAAATGCAAACTCATAGGTTGAGTTTATACGAAAGAGTTAAGAATTTGAACTTCAACAAAGAGTTGTGCTGGAATCAATAGATCTAATTCAATAACATGATTCTAATGCTCTAATTTAATAATAATAATAGAGATTCAATAGGTCAGAAAGGGAAGAAGTGGTACTAAAGTACAAATTTGTTTCACCTCCTTATTATTGGGAAGGCCAAAAAAATGAAAAGTTTGAACAAAAAACTCAAAATTTTGAACTTCCAATTCATTATGTTGTTGAACAAGAAGTCATAACTCAAGGTATTAGAATATGCAAAGGAGTTGAACTGGAACTTGTAATTAGATAAGAAATTGTAGTCTTATCAAAAGCAAAACCAACATTAACAGAAGGTGTTCCTATGGCTATAAAAATGAAGTACAATGAACCCAAAGTTAATCAATAGAATGGTAGCATTAATAGTGGAATTCCAAAGGATTGGAGTAAAGGAATTCATAGTGTCAACAAAGTTCCAAGACCAAATTCTCCACGTTGCATATACTACCATCATATTGGACATCAAATCAATGAATGTCCATTTATTGAAAATAATGCAAAGCAAAGATTTGTTGAGCATTTCCAAAATTTGAATTCGAAACCTACAAAAGTAGGAAATCATGGACCTATTGAACCAAAGGATTTGTACCATGAGAGGGTCAGAATTCCAAATAAATTCAAAAAACAAATCTAGAGAGATAACAAAGTAAAAATGAAAGCTCAAACTGAGGTAGATGTAATACCTATTTATGTAGCTCTTGTTCAAAGTTTGTTCCAACAAAAAAAAATTGGAGTTACCTATGCAGGAACTTCAAATTTCAAAATGGAACTAGTAATATTTGTGCCATTATATTATGTGGCAATGCCCCAATCTATAATTATAGTTATTAAAGCTCAGTTTGTGTCAACATTAGTTAATATTGTTGGTGGTATCAAATCCAGACCACACACTCCAAGGGGAATAAAATTTGTGAATTTGCATGAAAATTTTCCTAGAGAAGTGAACAAAGTTTTTGTTAGTTAGCCATCAAATCAAGGAAGAGGTGGTTCAAATCCACCAAGACCCTCAAGACCTCTAGGACCTTAAGGATATTTTGGATGGCCAATGGTGCATCCAACAGGCCACCATTACCACCAAGCATACCTTATTGTTGGCCATTTAACTATCCTAAGTATGTTAAGGATTTTGACCCAAATGTTCATGTTAAAATATTTAAAGCTGCCATTAGAGCAAATAATGAAACATTTAAATAGAGGCCAGAAGCAATATGTCAATACCACAAAGTAATAAAATAGTATCAACTTAGAAACTTCAAACAATTCTAGAAAAAATTGGAATGTATTGTACAAATTATCACAAGACAAATCATAATGTTGAAACTTGTAAAGTCAAAAGGAAGGAAAACCATGTTCTTGCAATTTATGAAGTTACAACTCAACATATTAAAGTACAAAGGCATGTGAGATATTCCTATCATATTTGTGGTGATACTAGATATAAGATCATAGATTGTCTTAAGTACAATGATATGCAAAATATGTTTAAGAATAAAAGAAGCCTATAAAAAAACAAAATGTGGTAGAACCTAAGGTTTCAAATCCTTCAATCCATATGGTGGATGTGAATATGGCCATCACTAGGAGTAAGGTTACTGAAGAACATGTGTTTAAGGATAAAGAACCAATCAAGAAAAAGTTAGCCGTTGATTAGGAAGAGGAATAGAGATTACATCAATATTTTGTCAAGACTATTTAGGAGAGACAAGTAAAGGACCCACTATAAATCTGATTCAAAAGGAGGAAAAATAGTGGAGTAAAAGTTGGGCGGGATTGCCAAAATCTAAGGTTTCCATAGAACCCATCGAGTCACAAAGTTTGTATGCTCATCCTATCAACAAAATTATGTCTGTGGAATAAATATTCAAAGATATTAATAAACAGATGCTTGAGATGACCTATACTTTGAAGTTAGGTCAATTACCGAAGATAACACCAAATCTTAAAAAGTATATGTGGCAAAAACTGAAGCCAGAAAAACCAAATATAGCTACTAAGAAAATATCAGAGCCTAGTGTAGCCATAGTGGTTGAAACACATTCTGAACTAGACACACTAGTTATATAGGTCAATAACCAGATGGCAATTATCCAAGTACAAGCGGGGAAAAACATTGTTGAGGATGTTTTGATAAATGAAAGAGCAAGTGTGAACATTATAATAAAAAACATCAGAAAAAAGTTAGGTTTACCTAAACCAAGACCAATTCCATACCACCTTACAATGGCAGATAAAAGTATGACTAGACCTTTAGGAATCATCAAGAATTTGAAGATTCACATACATGGTATTCCATATATAGCCACATTTACAATTTTGAAAAACAATGTGATAGATTCTAGCTATTTTATGTTGTTACGAAGACCTTGGCTCAAAGATGCAAACGTTACACATGATTGGGGTAACAATATCATTATTGTTCAAAAGTAATGGAATAATTAGAACAATATCAGTTAACAGGAAATTGGGAGCAAAAACTAGAAGGCCCCAACTACTTGTTTGTTATGACTTGATGTAAGGGTTAATAAATGAAGATGTGGATCTAATCTTTGAAATAAAACCATAATTGGCTTCAATTGGCACAATTACATTCTCAGAAGAAAGGATTTCATTATTGAATATTGGAGTATAAAATCAGAAGCGTTGAGGAATCTGATTTAAAGCAAAGTACATCATATCAAACATCTACAAAAGTGGTGCTTTCAATAATGAAATTAGAAGACTTTGTGTCAAATTAGAGTTTCATTAAAAGACAATGTTTATCCAAAAACCTATTACCATCATAACTAGGATGATATTCAAGTGAATGAAACACTAGCAAAAATATAGGTATAGAATCTTTAGATAACGAGTTGGACTTTGACTGAGGAACAACAGTTTGTTAAGCTGAATCTTGGTATAGAAGCAAATCCACAATACATCAAGGTTAATTCAGAATTGACAAAGGAGAAGATTAAGGAACTTCAGATGCTACTTAAGGAGTTCAAGGATGTGTTTGCTTATACTTACAAAGATTTGAAAGGCATACCTCAATAATTAATTCAACACAAAATTGAGTTAGATACCTCAATACCACTAACACATCAAACAAAGTACATATTAAACCCTAATTATGTTACAGTTATCAAATAGGACATTAACAAATTATTAGTAGTTGAATTCATTTAACTAATAGAGGAGGCTACGTGATTATCACCCATAGTGGTAGTGCTGAAGAAGAATGGAAAATTGAAAATTTGTGTGGATTTTAGAAAGTTGAATAAGGCAACCAAAAAAATCTTTATCCTTTGTTGTTCTCTAATGAGGTATTGAACAATGTAATAGGGTATGAAGCTTATTCGTTTTTAGATAGACATTCAAGATCTCGTCAGATTTCCATAGCCCTTAAGGATAGGTACAAAACAACTTTTGTAACAAATTGGGGAGCTTTTGTTTGGATGGTGATGCCATTTGGTGTAAAAAACGGGCCACTAATTTTCTAGAGAGCAGTTAACAAAACTTTCAGAAAGTATTTAAACTAGTTCATGAAGATATTTTTGGATGACTTCATAGTTTATAATGATTTGGAGAGTCATTTAATGAAGCTCAAACTTTGCTTTCAAAAATGAAAAAAATATAAAATCAATTTCAATCTAGAGAAATATGCCTTTATGGTATTTTCAAGACTAATTTTAGGGTTCATAGTTTCCAAAGAAAGAAAAATACCAAACCTTAAGAAGGTTTAGGTAATAGTGAATATGCTAGTACCTAAAAACCCACAGCAAATTCAAGTCTTTAATAGTATGGTTCAGTTTTATAAATGTTTCATAAAAAACTTTGCCTTTATCACGGCACCAATCACCAAGTTGATGAGGAAAACAAAACCTTTTATTTGGACCATAGAGTGTCAATAAGCTCAAGATCACATCAAGAAAAAATACCATGGAAACACTAATTCTAATACATCCAAATTGGCAAATGGAGTTTCATGTGCACACAGATGCATCATTGTTGGCACAAAACCTAACTAATAAATATGATCAGCCTATAATATATGCCTTTAAACTACTTAATAAAGCAAAACAAAATTATACCACCATAGAAAGAAAAGCCTTAACAATGGTTTATGTTTTGCATAAGTTTAGACATTTTTTGTTGGGAAATAAGTTTGTGTTTTATGTAGAGCATATGGCTCTAGTGTACTTGGTCAACAAACCATAGGTGTCGAGAAAAATAGCAAGATGGTTGTTGTTATTCTTGGAGTATGAGTTCACAATAATCTACAAACTTGGTAGAACACATGTAGTTGATGTTTTATCTAGATTGCCAAATAGTTTAGAACCATTAGGTGTCCTAGATTAGACAATGGATATGTCATTATTTTTTATGAAATCTATACGGATGCAGGAGGTGAAAACTTATTTAGAAACAGGTTAGACGTCAAAAACTTTGAACCTAACTTAGAAACAAAAGTTAGTTAGAAAGGTAGAACCTTTTAGTTTGAAAGAGGGAATTGTGTATAAATTGGGACAAGACAACAGAATGCGCAAATGTTTGACCACCTCAAAAGCACAGATTGTTCTAAAGGAATTACATGAAGGAGTGGTTAAAAGACATTTTTTTGTAGACATTACTACAAAGAAATTTTTTGATGTAAGGTATCGGTTGTTAACTTAATTCAAGGATATTCATGATGTTTGCAGAAGTTGTGATAGTTGTCAAAAAATTAAAGGACTAAAAACAAACAATCTAACCAAGTTGGTAACAATACTTGCAGAATAACCTTATATGAAGTGGGGTTTATATTTTATAGGTCTAATCAAATGAACATGAAGACTAATAGGAAACAAATATATTTTGGTAAATACAAATTATGCAACCAAGTGGGTAAAAATAAAGGCATTCAAAACCAATACTGTAATAGTTATAGCCAGATTCTTGTATGAATATATTTTGACTAAATTTTGATGTCCATTGACCATGGTTATAAATCAGGGAATACATTTCATTAATGACACATTAAAACATCTAGTAGAACAATTTCTATTGAAGTATGTTAATTCTACTACATATTATCCATAAGGAAATGGACAAGCAGAGTTTACTAACAAAGTCATTGGTAGATTATTGACCATGTTAGTTAATGAGAAAAGAACATATTAGGATGAACATTTGTTTATAGTTTTGTTTTCATATAGGACTACTTACAAGGTGGTAACATGTTATACACCTTACCAGTTACTCTTTGGTTTGCATTCTTTAATGCTAACATAATATGTTCTATCGGCTATTAGTGGGGACCACTGAGATGTAGAACCCACCAGAGTGCTAACATCTAAAATTACAAAACTAGAAAAGTTACATGAGAACAAATTGGAAGCTCAAAACAATGTGGGAGCCAAGTAGTGGAGCAGATTTGTATGGATTCAACAAAAGAATACTAAGAAGAAATTCCAATTTGGAGATTATGTTATATGGTTTCCCAAGGGAAAAAAAACACATCTGGGAAAATTCAAGAAAAGGTGGTTTGGTCCATTCATGGTACAATATTGCTTACCCAATAATATTGTTATTTTTGTTTCTATCAACAATTTTGAACCAAACCCAGAATTGGTCAATGTTAATAAGTTGAAACCATATACATATGTAGATCAAACATTGAAGGGATTCAAAGTTTAGAGGATTAGAAGTCTTTATAATTTATAGATGAAGAACACATGGAAGAAAAAATTAATGAAGAATCAGAAGTATAGGGAAAATAAAAACCATTGGGATTGATCAAATAGTAGTATTAGAAAAAACCCTAGTAAATATGATAAGTCAATAGGTTATGAATAAATACTCAGACCATGATTATGTACATTCACAATTATTGGATTATGGGGTAGATAAGTTAATGATGTCAAACCAAAATTTTGTTAATCTAATGATTCAATATAGGTTAGAAGGGGTATGTCGTGTAGATAGCACCAGTTGATCAGATTTAGAAATGTCATCAGAATTACCCAATGCCACATCCACGTAATTCCTTAATCAACAAGTATTTATTATAGCCCATGTTGATGCCTATATGAATTTAAGTGGGAAACGATAGGTTTCAAACAATGTAATAAAAATACAAATTATTAAAACGTTGGCCCCAAAACGAAAAGTGAAATGCCATTTCATGAAACGAGGTGATAACGCTTCAAAAGGCAATAAACACTACATTGATTCTTTGTTTTCATTTTCTACAAGTTGGTTCTAGTCATTTTTTATCTCTAGAATGAATGATGAAAAAAGTCTTGTGGAGAAATTGCAAAAACAATCTAAAGAGAAGTTTCAAAAGTTGAAAGAGGAGCAAGAAAGATTGAGAGAACAACAAAAATTTGGAAACATTTTGCCCTTATAATCTAGGTCTCCAGAAAGAGGTACACCTTTTTCTTTTCCAGTTAATTCTTCTTCTTCTCATAAATCTTCTCCAATATCCAAATTTGAAAGAGCTTTTGAAGAAATTAAAAAAAACAAGAGAGATTATAAGGAAACATTGAGGATATATAGCTTTAGAAAGCCTAGAAGATAGATAGGTCCTAGTGAACAACTCGGTCTCATTTCTATTTCAAATTCTAAGGAAGACCACTAGAAGGACGATTTGCAATAACAACAACAATCACCATTACATCAAGAGGAACATACTCAGGAATTTATTCTAGATAAAGTTCATATTCCCAACAAGAAGCGCACAAAGAGAACAAGTCAACAAGTAATGGCTATAAATTTGCATGGGAAGAAAGTGCGTATTCATCAAGATGATGAGATTATGTATGTTTTTACTTTAATATAACCTAGTTATAATGGAAATTTGAAGAACATTTTGCTTTGGACCAGCTCTGGAAAAGAAGAGAAAGCCTGGGAAAATAGAGTTAAATTGGCAAGCATGTTTGAGATTGAGTGGAAGTCACCTCAACATAACATTCTAGTTGAATTTTTGAACAACTAGAAGTTGGATCTTAAACATAATAGAATCAAGATTCTGTTGGGGGAGGAGCAGAGAATAATAGACAAACATGTGTTGGCAAAAGTTTTTAGAATTTACCATACAAGAGAGATAGAGGCAGATTGGGCAGAAATGTCTAATGTTAGAATAACATTGGTAGAAATAACAAATATAATTCCTAATACCTACAACAGTAATGAAGGGTGGGTTGTAAAAAAGATGAGGTCAAAGTATGCTAATAGAATTGCTACCATTCTACCAATTATTTACCATAAGGATAAGGTGCAACATTTTAGCAATAAGCTTGTTGTGATGATTTCAAGGGCAGATCATGGAGAGTCTATTAATTGGGCTACCATTATGTATTCTCAATTGGTCAAAGCATTGATTAGATGGGAGAAGTGTCATAAAAATATGATTGAGGGAACAACCAAGATAGAACCAAAAAAGGATACATGTCATTCTACCATAACCTTTAAAGTTATGTTTCAAAAGTGGTTTCCATTAGAAGGGGCAAAATCATAAGAGAGGGAGAAACATGTAGATCAACCTAAAGAGGACAAAAAAAGAAGAGACAATTTGAGGGAGAGGTTCATTAAGAACAAAAAGCCTCTTAACCCTATGCACATTTCTCCTAAAAAGGAAAAACAACTAGAAACTAGGACAACTAGATGAACAATTATGATGTTTTAGTCTAATGATGATGAGGAGAGAGAGTCTTTGCAAAAGAGGCAGATAAGACAAGAGGATACTACAATGAGAGGTAGTATCGATTCGCAACCAACAACAAAATTACTTAGGAGGCAACAACAACAACATCAGAGACAAAAGGAAAAATCCATATATCCTAAATTTGATCCAAGATTACCAATTTCTCCTAAGCAAGAACAAAGGTCTAAAGGGCATGAGTATTAGAGATTGCCCAAAAAGGAACCAAAGTCTCAAGCTCAATAGTCAGCAAAGGAGTAGATATAGGATTTTGATCACGGTCCACTAGAAGTTTAATAATCTATTCCATCACCACAAAATAATGAAGGTATGTTGCCTTCAAGACCAAGTTTTAAATAAGAATGAATGTATTTGGAGAAGTCTGAACTACACACATGAGTCTAGATTCATCGGGTACAAGTTCCAGGGGTCAAACCCCTAGGCTTAATACACCACATTATGTGCAAAGGGTAGAAGTAGAATTGGATGAGCACAAAATAATTGTTATTATGTTTAAACATGTAGTAGAATACAATGTACATATGACAAATATTTTGCTTAGACTTTTTGATTTGGAGATAAAAAACAAGCAGATTATAAAAAAGAAAGATAGATCTATTCAAAATCTTCAAGGAGCTTTGGAAAAGGAGCAGAAGCTCAAAGCATAATTGCAGGATAGGAACAATGATAATAATAAGGTATTGGTAGAAACAAAAGATTGATAACATACAAGAATAGAACAAGGATTTGGAGAACATTAGAATGGAAAGAGATTCCTTGCAGGCAACTTTAAAAGAAATAGATGCCAATTATTAGGGTTTAAAAGCAAATAAGGATACTCTGAGTATAAAACATAACAAACTTCAAAGGGACTGCAGGCACATGGTGGAAACTTTCTTAAAATAGTAGAAGGAGGTGGAGGAGCTCATAGTGGATAATGTTAATGCATATCAAGATAAGAATGAGGTATAAAGGCAGGCTGACTAGAGGCATGCATAGATGGACAAGAATTTGCAAAAGCAAATGGCCTTTAATGAAAAGTTGAATAAATTTTTGGAGACTAAAAAGAAAGAACCCTTCAATTATGTTATTATATTTACATAAAATAGTGAATTCAAAAAGCAGAATAATTTGCTTCAGGTAAAACTCAAGGCATTATCAATGGAGGAAAATGATGCAAACTTATGGTGGGATGCAATTTAAAACATTGTCCAGAAGGATATTGAGGTTTGTAAGAAGTGTGAAAGGAATGAAAGGCTATATAGACACAAAAAATTTTAGATGAAAAAAATTATGCCATCATTTGAATATGAGCCATTAGTTTTGTCTTTAAAACCAAAGAATTCAGATGAGAAAAAGACAGAGGGGATACAGATGGGGCGGGACCATCAAATACATGAGTTCCAAAGGAGCCAGGAGACCTCAACGAATGAAAGGATAGCCCTGCAAGGAAGGATTCTGAATAGACTTTAAAACAAATATAATTTGTTTTACAAGAAGTTAGTTTTCAAGAGTATGCATCTACAGCCATAGAAATAGGGGAGCATGTACAAATTGAAAAACATATAATGTAAGAGCATCAATAGGGTCGGATTGAACATGTGTTAGATTTGCAACAATAGTATCATATTCAAATTACACCAAATCTATAATCAAACTAGTAGCAGCTACAACTTGTATAATAGTTACAACAATAGGAGCAAATTCAATTCATAACAAATATGAAGTTATAGCAACAACTACATGTGATAACAAAGTTGCAATCACAAAAATGGAGTGCAACCCATCAACAAACAACCACATAGTTATCAACAAAGGCATCATAAGAACAACAACAATTTATGTATATAATAGAAAATTAGATAGTGTTTCAAGATGAAGTATAGGCAAAGCACATTATGGAACAGATAGAGTAGATTGTTGTACATATAGATCAGATTTTTTGAACATAAGATTAGAAATAACAAAAGATTTAGCTTTCTTGACACATTTTTGATCCAGAATTTTGAGATGTAATTCACAATACGGGCGGGGTAATGTAAAGGGAGTAGTTACTTAATTATTAGTTAATATATTTCTATTTACTTAGTTACTATTTTAGGAATTACTAGCTAGATTACATAGTTTTTATCACCATTTGAATTCGAATAAAACATAGGACTGTTTTTTTTAGGTATATCTTTTGGAGAAGAGAAAGAGATGAAAGACCATTGTATCATTCTAGAACATGGAGCTTTAATGGAGTATGAGATAAATATGTTTTGATATCTAGAAAAGCTTTATTTCCATAGTTAGAGTTGTTATTTTGATGTTTTTTTTATCATACTTTCATTACTAGATTTTAATTCTAAAACTAGTTCTAAGTATATTTGAATCAATAGATTGTGTTAATATTAGTTTTATTATATTTCAGTTTATATTTTAGACCATAATATAGGATTAGAGATTATGTATTTACCACATTTTTTTGTTTTTCCCATGATTGGACTAAGGGTAACTTGGTTATTGAAATGTAACAACTTTTATAATTACTTGCTTGACTCACAAATGTGAATTGAACTTCTACTTTTGTCTTGTTTATTCAACATTAATTGTCTTCATGTGAAGGACCGGCCAACAAATGTTTTTTTTCCAAGGTTGTGTTATTGTCATAATGATGCCAACACAATTTTATTGAATTAATTTGGTGATATTTGCTATTGGAAAAAATAAATTAAAACTTCATCATGACCAAATGAGGTTATAAAATAATAAAATGTAGAGGGTTGCTTTAGGTTTGTGTATTACCATCTAATGTGGAAATATTAGTTCATGTATTGAATGATGTTCCTTAGATGCTTCATACCCTAAAATAGATTCAACATTGGTTAATTTTGGTAGAATGTGAAATGTTGTGACATAGTTGGGTACATGGTGTCTAGGTATAAGGAAAATTAAACATTTTATTTCATGGAACTTATCAACGCAGATGACATTGTGCAATTCTTTGGGTCAAAATAAAAAAGGTGACAAAGTTGATGAAACAATACAAAATTTCCATACACGAGTGAAACATTAGTTTGCATTACAATGATCATGGGTGCATAATCTATTGTATTATTTTGCACAAGTATGATATTTTTTCTAGTTTTAGTTCTCGGTCTTTGGTCAATTTTTTCATTTAGTTGATTTTTTATTATGGTGACTATTTGTTTGCTTTTAATATATATGAATTTCATGAAGACATTTTCAAGGCATAGATCATTGTTTTATTATTATTATTATTGGATAATTAATAGAAGATGTTGGAATTGAATGAAATCTTGAATGTGTAGGCTATGTGCTAAAAATCCATTTATTATTATTGATAATGGTTGCAAGCATGCTTGAAATAAAAAATGGGTGGTTGCTAGGTGTAGAATTGACATGATTGCCACTTGTGCCACAAATGGTATTCACATATTTATACTCTATCTCTAAGTTGATTGTCATTAGGTTTGTCCACATAGGAAAAATTCAATAAGTTTTCATCTTTTTGATTGGACCATAAAGGAAAATGGCAAAACAATTGTTAATATTGTAACATGATTTCTTGGAGGTTCAAAAGTCATATGAGTGTGAATAGATCTATTGTACAAGATCATGACTATTGTTTGCATCATGTTTGTGGTGGGATGCACAAATATTTAGATTGTTGAAATTTGGTGGAACAATGTTTAGTTGCATTGGTGATGTACTTGTGAGCACAAGCACCAAACATTGGACATGTAAAATATTACAATCTAATGAAAACCATTTTCAAGTTGTTGCCCTCAATTCCTTAGGTGAGTCGGGGCCATGGTATTTTCAAATATCTCATTCATTACTTTTATCTAAAAGTGTAATGGAGGCTAATAAGTGGTATGATGCTCGGGGAATATGGTTAGGTTTAACTACCATAGACCCTAATAGAATCCCTTTCATTTTCTACATTATTTTCAATCACAATTTTTTGCTATGTGTTTTAGCTTTAATGTTCAATGGTTGAATTTTGATTTTTTCATAGTTTCAAATATGAACAGAACTTTGCAATGTTTTCATTTATATCAATATTAATTCTCTTCAAGGGGTGGATGTAAGATTGAGTTCTCACTATTGACAAGTTTTGTACTCCATAAAAGTCCAAAAACAACACTAGCTTAGTGATGAGTTGGCAATTTGCTCTTATTTTATTGGTCAAGCATATGTCATGGAATGATAGGAGTTCATATTAATAGTTCCCCATGTAGATTTTGTGGAAACATTCTCTTGTGAAGGAAAAAATTTGAAAAATAGTTCAAATTGCACCTTCTATGGACTTATGAAAATATGGTCCAATTTTGACCATTGAAAAGTCCATAACTATCATTTGGTTAAAATTTTCATGGGAAGGATTCTTGATTTGAGTTTTTCATCTCATATTATAACCTATATTGAATCATTATAACATGTTTAGAATGGAAATCAATACAAATTTGTGCATTTTAAAATTTTGAATCTAGTTGACTAGACCCTATTTTCAGACTTTAAAAGTCCATTACTATTAGCAAATGATTTTTTTTCAAAAAATAACTACATGGATGTGTTCATAATGAAGTTGTTAATCAAAATTAAAATTTTAATTATTATGTATATAGATATATTAATTACCATACACATTTAAACAAAAGGTGCCCAAGAAAAAAATGTCACTATGTCACAAAAGTGAATCACTCAACCTCGCATTTACTTGAAGTGTATATTCTTATGGTGCCCTTGGAATATGAATCAAGTTGTAGAATTATATATGTTGAAGCAGTTCAAAAATCTAACTTTTATAAGTCATTGTAAATTTGGTGATGAACATTTGTATTTTTTTGTGGATCGTCCTATTAAATGTGTATGTATAATGATGCAAACACATTATGTTGATATGGTACAATGGTGTATAATGCTTGCAACATAGATGCACATTGCAAAGCCTAAATCAAATAAAACTTGATTGAATCATATATTTGATTATTGAAGTTTTAAAAACATGTTCACCCACATCCTTTTTTGGGCCTTTATTGGTGATTATCACATTCAACATAAAATGTTAATTGTTTGTGTAGCCCCATCCATATAAACATGGAAAATTGGACAACATAAGGTGACAAAATATTGAAATGCCATCACCTTGTCAATCATTTTGGAGTTGGTGGATCAAAAGCACCAAATTAATGGACTAAATGATCAGAGTACAATTTTTCAAAATTCTTATTAGAAATGCCAAAGATAAACGAGAAAAGGAAATGATATTCAAATATGATAACCCATAAAAACCAATTGCAAGTGAAGATGTATCAATACTAATTTGGATAGATCAATCAAAAAATCATTTTAATGCATACCTGAAATAGAGGATTAATTAGGATATAATAGCTTGGATTAAACATATTAAAGAAATTGCATGAATTTTGGCTATCAACTATTTAAAATGTGTCCTAATTTTTGAATTTCAGTTTTGCATGAAAATATAAACATAAAATTTACATATTGTGTAACTATTTAGATGGCATAAAAAATACAAAATCATGAGCACCACCACTTTCATTCAATCTAAAGTAAGTTTGAATAAACATTCTTTTTAGATAAGTGATGCAATTCTATTGAACGTACAATAAATAAATATATTGATGATTGTATTAACAATCATTCAAGTATTTCAAATATTGAATACTAGTGGTACCCGTGACCTTCGGACACCCATGGCTACGCCACTCCAGCCACCCCGAACGCGCAGTGGTCCCGACCGACGTTGTGCGGGTATCAGAACCAGCCGTGTGTACCCTCAGGTTATCAATCCGGGTATTTACTCCCTAACCCAACGTGAGAAAACCCAAAACCTCGGTTGTGACATTTTGAACCTTGGTTCCCGAAAGTTTTGAAAATTTTCGAAAACACGCTCTTCTATTTAACCGCTAGTTCTTTCGGTAGTGGGGAGGGGGGGGGGGGGGGGGAAGGTTTTTTTTTCCCCCTTTGGTGGGGTGGGGGGGGGGTGCGATCCGACCGTCATTCCTCCCCTTTGGCGGGGTGGAAGGCTTTTTGGG
>Ga0116227_10002031_pt1 | contig 46081 bp, 25 predicted proteins | sample S1TSphgellanicum_FD_89693 | JGI IMG/M metagenome (GOLD analysis project Ga0116227, IMG submission 89693) | Host-associated microbial communities from peat moss isolated from Minnesota, USA - S1T2_Fb - Sphagnum magellanicum MG | ecosystem: Host-associated > Plants > Peat moss > Unclassified...
AAAAAATTGGGTTGAATCTGACATGAGACATTTAACATTTATATATGGAAAGAAAAAGAGTGAACACTCAACTCACCTTAGCCAGAGTGAGCCTGGTGCGGCAACGGCCAAGAGCTTTTTCATTCCACTTGATAAACTCCTGGACTGCCGTGTCAGAGTTTTGCATGTAAGATGCCATAATGGATCCTTTTTTGTGTGGACTTGATGAGACTGCAACAAGGTTAAGCTGCATATCCTTCAGCTCTGCCACCTGTAGAAGAAGTTTCATAGACACCCACCACCAGGATAAAATATACAAAACAAAGTTCAAACTGCAAGCTTCAAATATTGATTTTCTGCTATGAGGTACCCATTTGAGACTTGGTTAAACTCTGACTCATGTTTTCGCCAATTTGCTGAAGATGAATTGCGCAACTGCTCTGAGTCTTCATCATACCTTGACCTTGAAAAGCTGACCAAGTGATGCCACTTCATACTCTATATAATCCTCCATGTGTGATGAGAACAATGACTCTGCAAGACCTGTACAAGGTTACCACACACGCACCGATGGGTAATTTATCAGAAGAACTCAACTTCATACACCTGCTGCAACTTTTGTCACGACACCAACTGTAAAACGTTGGTATCAATTCTATTCTTTACTACCCATTTTGACAAAGACTTCTCTCATCAAAAGCTTAGCTTTCTTTTATAGGAGAAAGTTTCTTGTACTACTAAGAGCATCTCCAGTGGTGGGTGCTCAATATGTTACCCTGCAAAACATTTCTCACATCCAAGTTTTGTAATTTACTTTTTTTTCCAACCCACCCATAAAACTAAAACTGTGACTGCAAATAGGTGGGAGACTACTAATAGCAAAGCAATCGGATCAATCATTATTATGATTGGCCAATCAGAATCATTTATTACACTCTTTTCTGGCAACTGTTAGGCTTTGCTGTGCCTTTTAGCAGCCTCAGCAAACTATGCAAAAATGCTGGGCCAAAACCATTTTGCTAAGCCAAACCAACATGTTTTGACAAAGTTTTCTTTATCCAATTTTGATTGTAGGGTCACATACTGAGCACTGCTGGAGATGCTCTAAGAAAGGTGTTTACTTTATACCATGGCCATATTGGTGATGATTGATCAGCCCAGTAGTAGTAGTGATACATACATACCCTGGGCATTAAAATCTCCACATTCAAGAGCTTGAAGCTCATCTGCAAGCTTCGTTGTCCTTTCATAAGCTCCAGCGAGAATACATAGATACTGCCACCCACAAAAAAACAGTACTATGAAAAATGGGAGATCTTGCCCACCCTGGCAATGAGTGTTGGCTCAGTGGTATAGCCCCTGTTTAGTAGCACAAAAGTCCCAGGTTCAAACCCACTGACTGGTCAGTGAGCCAGGTGAAAAAAGCACCTGTGGTGTCCTCTGTCAGTGGGCCTGACTTGGGGGTTTAATTGATGATAACAGCTTATCAGTTGGGTCTGCTGTTGTGTTCCAAAAATTTATACAAAAATTGGAGATCTTCCTGGAGGGTATAGAAAAAAAAAGGAAAAAGAAAGAGAGATCTTGCTTGTGTGCGTGTCACAAGTCAAGAGGACCTACTTACTTGCTATAAGCTCCCCATCTTCAAGCTGAGGAGGACTTGCAAGAGAAGGCTTCAGTAGCAGTTTATCCAGCAGAGTATTTACTCGCTGTTCTAAGACCCTCTGCAAACAAACAACAAGACTTTGTACAATTTAAGAAGGTTACAATTATTCTTCTTCTTCTTGCATTTTCTTAGTGCTATTGTAACACTCTCCAAAACAACAAGACTGCACAATTTTAAGACTTGGGAAATTTTTGCATAAATCCCGCCCCTATCAGAAAACACCCATCTTGCTTTCATAGAGTGCCGCAGAACAGGACAGAAATTTTTTGTAGAGTTTTTGATTTTCGCATCACAAATTCTTTAGCTTCTCTAACTCTATGGTCTGTTTGCACTCACCTGAACAAGAATGGCCATGACCGCACTTGGTGAAGGGAAAACTGCAGCAATAATCCTGGCCTCATCTTGCACTGTCACTGTCACCTCAAGTAATCATCCTCTTATGGTCACAATCCATTTTATTCATCTGATTAGATTCAGTTTTGCCATGGTTTAGAAAGTTTTACATAAGGTTCACTGTCGAAGAACAACCCAAAAAAAGAAAAGAGTCGTAAGTAGAAGAAAATTGGGAAAAAAAGAAAAAGCAGATTATTTGTACCCAAGATCTCAGAGTAAACAGTGGAAACAACCTTGTGGAGTTCAGGTATGTCTTTACCACCACCTCTTCTTTTGTGCCCAGAACAAAGAGAGCATCCTTATTCATGACTGTCAAGTCCATGAACATCGGCCTGGATGCCACATATCGTTGCATGGCACTCGATCCTCTGTTAAACTATGCAAGGAGGAGACTTGTGTTATGTAGATCACAAAATTAATTAATTAATTATTTGACAGGCATGTGTCGAACCTGCCAAGGTACTACGGTATATTGATACTGGTGGAGATGCTCTGATATGTGTATAAATGTCAAGGTATATGTGAAATCTAGTTTAGGTACCTCGCTCAAGATCTTTGCACTCTCAGCCATGGTCACAAAGTCCCGCTTCGCAGATGCGGCATCAAATGGTGCAAGAAGATGATTTTCCACCTCTGAAGTTCAAGGGAATTTTTTGGTGAAAGTTTTGTGATGATACATCCATCCTATAGAAGAATCCCAAACAAGGGTAACCAAGCTAACAAGAGACTTGTACAAACCAAATGGGTACAAGCAAAGGAGGTGATAGTGTAATATTATTACTATCATTATTATAGTTGGGGATTTGGGGAATTTACTACCATTGCAGTAATCTTTGTTGGTGATTGCAACTTCCAAGCCCACAGCTGTATTGGATGTGTGGTCTTTGCACCCATGATTCCACCTCTGAGCGAACCCATATTGTCTTCAACAATGGACCCTTTCTAAGAACACAAACAACACCAAAGATCCCACCTTTGTGTCTTCTTCACTCTATCTAATAGTGCATTTTTTATGACAAAAAATGATAACCTTCAAACTCAGGATTAGCTTTTTTTTCATTCTTGTATCTCTTGCAAATAAAGTAGGTGCAGAAACAAACAAATAAATAAATAAATCAATAATTGATTTCCTAAGCAGTCTGCAAGACTAACTATCTCTTCCTTCTTTTGTCTCTTTGTTTAAATTCAGCTTTTTGTTGTTGCATTCACGAAGTTTCTGTGCAATAGCTGCTGCATCTGAGATGCAATCAGCATCAGAAAACAATGAAGAGATCCGCATAAGATCTTCTGGTCTTGCATGATAAAATGATAGATCGTCACTGGTAATGCGTAGCAGCGCGGAGCCCAAGTTTAATAAATGAAATTATTATTAAACTAAGGTACCAATCACTTTGTCATTGTAATAATATTATGATTGATTCTAACTTTGACTCATGGATCTATTAAAGCCTTGTGCCATGCACTTCAAAAGGAACCAAACAAAGTATAATCATTAATTTCAGAACATTCAAGGGCCAGGAAATGAAATGGGATATAGGCCGGCTTTACAGTAGGAGTCAGGGCCCAAAAAACTTGTGGCCAACTTTCAGCAATTTTGGCTTGTTTTTTGGCCCCAAGTTATTAATACATGTTAGAACATTGATGTCACTTTTATTGATATTAGAAGAATTTTTTACTCATTTTAGATTTTTTAATATTCATATTATTTAATAAGAAAATGACTCACATGTCATTAAAGTGATGTCGCATAGACAAATGCAACAAGAATTGTAGAAAAGTTGACATTTTGATATCAATTTTGACTCATTTAAATTCATTTGCACCTAAAGGGTTAAGCTTTTTTTTATTGGCTCATCTCAATTGACATGTGTTTTTTATGTGAAAGTGTAGAAGAAAGTCTCCTCATTATATAATTATCAAAACGGAAGTGGAGGACAAAACATGTGAGATAAAAATTGAAGTTGCAACTTAATTACAAATTAAAAAGCTTATCTCATATTTTTTGGCTTTCTTTTTAAAATTGTAAATTATACAATTAAGTAAATAACTAACTAATTAACTATTTAATAAGCTAAATAATTATATAATAATCAATTAACTAATTCATTTAATCACAAATCATTAATTCATAATTTAAAACAATGATTGACATAAAAAAAATTTAATCAAATTTATTAGTTATGGGCTATTAAAGAATAATTTCATGAATAGTAAAAATATCATTGAATTAATTATTATTATATAAATATGAATTAATTGACTAGCTTATTAGTTACAAGATTTCATTCATGGTTTTTAAATAATAAAATAAATAAATAAAATGCAAAGTAATAAATAAATAAATAACTATGTTATTATTCCATTGATCATTATGAATTAAACAATAAATAAATAATTAATAATTGATTAATAGTTCATATAGAAAAAATTAAAAAAATATTGAATAATATAAAAGTATTACTTATAAATACTAAATATGAACTATTAATTATCAATTAACTAAAAAAATTATAACTAATTAATAAGTAGTTAACTTATGTTAGGTAGGTAGGTAAATTAGGCTTGATAAGTAGGTAAACATATAAGTAAATAAGTTGATAGGCTAAGTTAGGTAGGTAAAAAAACATATATAGATAAATAGGTAGTTAATTTGTTTAAATATAAATTAAATACATCTTTATAAAAACACCAATGGAAACATACCCCCATTATGCTCCTAAAAGAACTTAGCAAAAGTACACATACCTTTCAAAAATTTGCTAATACACCTATGTGTACCATTAGGGGCTATTTTGACACCCTAGTGATGCGATTGAGTTTGGTTCCATTTGTAATTAATGGGACATATGGGCATGATTATGGATGAAAATGATTCTAATGTGTCAAATGAAGAAGTCATTAATTGCAAATGTAGTTGTAGCATATTTAGAAGAATGGTCAAAGGTGCAAAATAGTTGAAAAACAATTAGAGTTAGTTGTAAATGACAATTAGTTGCACGTAGTTGTAAATGCATTGGTTACATTTTGGGGGATTTCTTCTATTGGAAGTTCTTTGATTTTTCAAGTATAAAAAAACCAGATTTATAGATTTTGTATAAATCACATAGCTACCCAACACAATTAACAACTTGTCAATGTTTTGACATGTACAAACTCCAAACATTTAGATGAATCAACAAGGCTTACCAATTTAATTTTTTTTTCTAAATATTTTTAATTTTTGGAAAAATTTGGCAGACTGCTTAAAAAAATCTTACCCAATACTTACACTAATTGTGAGTTCTTTCTAGTATTATATTTTTGTGAATGAGTCAACTAATTACCAACCCCAAGTATTTTTATGTTGATTCAATATTCTTTACAAAAACTATAAGTACATTAATACAATGTGGCAATTTTAACACTTAGATACCCATTGTGAGAAGAAGGCAATATATAGACAGATAAAAATGAACAATGCAAGAAATTTTCTGGAAGATCTCTATGTGCACTAGTAGCAGCTAATGATTTTTCAATCATAAATGAATCAATTACAAAAATTCTTGTATGTAAAAATGTTGGAATGATTTCAAAAAAATCAATTAATTAGTAGTTGGGGAGTTCCTTGACATGAGAAAGCCCATTATAAACAAAATGAACCCATAAGCCCAAGTAAGAGCTCATGCTTGAAGTAGTTCCAAAAGCAATATGAGTGTAATCACAATAAAATGAACTAATATAGCAAGTGTAACGTGTGTTTAATTTTTCACATTTAGAAGTGGTAAATTAATTTGGTGTTGAAAATATAAGATTTTTATATATAATAAGGTTTATAATATATCATTGGAACATGTGAATTAATTAAAAAAATATCCGATGAATAAAAAACTATCAAAAACACTCATTAAACATTGTAACATGTGTTTTTTAACGTTAAAAAGACTTACAAATAGACTTCAAAACTTTTGAAAATTACACATATCTTGAAATCTTTTACATAAACCTTAACATAATAATATTTCAAATTTTTTTTAAAAAATTTGATTTTTTTTTAAATTTTAAAAATATTCCACCAAAAGCAATCCCTTAAGTAGGCAGGTGTGGTTCATGTTATTTTATTTGCACCTAGATGCCAAACAATGGAATGCCAATTAGAGTAGAAAAATGGGCATAAAAAAAATTGCCCAACATAAGAAAATATTGACTGGGGAAATTACCCATTTACTTTCCAAAAACAAATCCCAACATATTGCCAATTAATTACCCAACTACAAGTGCAAAACTCTTGTGAAGCACAAGTTATGACAATCATGTGTTTATCTTGGCAAAGGTCAGTGCACAAGCCCATGTGTTAGGAAATGGCATTAAGTGATTGTGTGCAAAACATTTACATAGATAAGACATTCATGGTTTTGTAGGTTTGAAGATGAGTTGTAAATTTTTTTTTTTCAATGGTTGTAAGGGATGCATTATGGAACTAGAAGGACAATAAATTTGTAAGTTGACAAAGAGAGTTGTTTCTTTGTTTGGTCGGGTGTCGGAACCTTAACATTAGGTTCGTAATTAAGTGTGAAATGCAAGGGTCCATGGGGCCAAAAGTGTGTCTTTCACAAATGGGGGAAAGTGCAAGGGATGAAGCCCAATGATTCCCAAGTGCACTCACACTTTGGGAATTGCACTCATGCAGGAATTATGAATGTTTAGAGGCTTGGTTGGAAAGGAAAAAAAACACCAAATTGAACCCCCAAAATATCATTAGAAAAGTCTTGAAGCGTAGATGCTTAAAGTGCCCTCGCATTGTTAATTTAGACTTGATTTGCATGAGTTATGATAAAAAGAAAAGGCAACAGTCAAAGTGGGAATTTGACTCCCGACCACAAATCCCTTGAAAACAGGGGTCAAACAAGGTCCAATTGGAGCGTGCTATACATCGTTGAAAAGATATTTTCAAGGGTTATAAGATATTGTCTTCGCACTCTCAAGAAAGACTTGATTTTAGAAAGATATGAGCGTCCAAAATTTTGGGACAACAAAAGTCCCAATTTTGGGGCTCCCACTTGGGAGTTTTGGGGAAAAGTGACATTTAGATGTAGTTCCCATGGAGAGGCATAGAGTATATTATAGGGAGGAAAGTGGTGCCTCCTCCCAAAGATTGTAGGTTGTGTAAAATTTGTGCTTAAGGTTGTCCCTATTAAGTCCGCTGCACCACTTCCATTCAATTTGCACTAATCGCCCTCTTTTCTTGGTTGTGCAGGTTGATTTCATTTTGAATTCTCATTTGTGAGTTTGTCCTAGTCCCATCTTGGAGCTATAGCACACCCTCCTACCTCCGAAGTGCTATGAGTTAGAGAACGTGCCCCAATTATTATTATTTTTTACTGTTTCACTTTGGGACCCACCTTTGGGTCTCTTGAAGAATTTGGGGGCGCGTCATCAGGGTTCCCAATCATGAAAATAGGGAATGGGAAGAAATGGCTTTTGTGACAACTTGAAATAAAATAGTCACATTGAAATTGTTGGGCACATATTGTGAATCATATTATTTTCTTATATGGAAAAAATGATTAAATCAAATAGGAAATCATCGAGTTAACATGTTATTTATGTACAAAATGCATCAATATGGGGCATTTGACAAAGTAAATTACCAATGGAAAGGGTTTGAATGGCACCTTCAAATTTCCAAACCATCATAAAAGTGAGAAATTTGATTCAAAATTTATGCACATATTTATTGCATATGCATAAATATGGGTAATTAACAATAATGAAATGCATATTATTTATTATAGTGATACTTAAATGTATTTTCTATGGAATAAAAATGGATTGCCTATCATACCACCTTTGACATGGCACCGGTTTCCAAAACATAAAAAGGTTGTGGAATATCCATTTGTAACCTATGTGATTTTTAATGCAAATACATTTATATTGGGCATTCAACATTATTACTTGCAAGATTATGATAAGGTGATATTTGAATGTATTTTTGATATAATACAAATGGATTAACAATGAGATGGCATTATTGAAACCATCAAAAAATTTGAGAAAAATTCATTGAAAATCTATATCATTTTTTATCACATAAGATGCACATAAGCATAATATAATGGATTTAACAACAATTAATTGTAGGATCAAGTACACATTTTCCATAATATAGCAACAAATTATTAATGATACCATCTTGAGTGGCACCTTCCAAACCCATCACAAATTTGAGAAAAATCCATTGGAAATCCATTCCACTAGCCATGCTCTCCATGTTCTGAATCTTTATGCAAGGCCATTGTTATGGGCAAGGGCCCATTCAAGAATTTGAGTGACATGTAGAAATTGGATTGTAGCTTTTTGATCATTTGCATAGTTTGCAATTAATTTGAGAAACTATCACCTTTGATTGAATTTGCATGGCTCTGATGTTGTTTGACAAATTTGGATGGATCATCCTTTCATGAATTGTGTTAAAATTGTTATATAACTCTCTATTCACTCCAATCAGCAACCGCATTAGCTTTGCTTTTATGTTGTAAGACTTTATGCTTCCTTGCATTTGTGATCATAAGCTCAGCCTAAAAGTGTGATAAAATGTAGCAAAATGACCCAAAAAACTCAACATTAGACTTTGTCATGCAACAACACAAATGCAACAAGTGGCTCATTACTTATTGGTTCAAAACTTCAAACTACCAACAGTTTAAAAAGGAAATGTTCCTTGAAGTTCCCAAAAAATGAATTCATAGTTCACACAAACACCTTTTGAACATTCCTCAAAATGTTGGATGGAATAAAAATACTTACATTGTTTTGTAGTCATGAAATGAAAAAAGCATGCTACAATAGCCAACATGGAGAGCCAACAAAAGTGTCTTGAAATGAAGGAAAAGCATGTTAACTTGAACCATGCAAACAACAACAACAAATGGAATGGAGTTGCGCACACTCATTGATTGTTTTGAAGAACATTAAATAGCACAACTTCATACATGAGAATTTTGAAGTACTCTTTATTCATTTTTCTTTCTTGCCTCCATTTTCCTTGCACCTCCTCATCATTTGTATATGTTCAAGAATAATTCACTCTTTTTCCATAAAAGCCAATAAGTTAAGAAAACAAATTAATATTCTGCAAATTCTTGATCCAATGTTGTGCAAAGGATTACTGAAGAATGGCACCATGGGTGGGAGGAGCACCTCAAGTCCAAAAAGTATGTTCCGAAGTCCATGCAACCCTAAAAGTTCTAAAAGACGAACCTCAAATCCGAAGTGTAAAAGTGTAAAGCCTTCTTAGTGTTGTCCGAAGGACTGAAATGGGACCTTACTTGTGGCCACTTACAGTGTTACAGCACGTCCCACAGTGCAGCCTATCTTTCTACCTTCCTGTCTGCTTACGTACCTGCTTGCTTGTCCGTCTCACTGCGGGTGCCTCGTGTGCGTTGTGAGCGCACAAAAAGACCGCGATGGGAAGAGGGCATTTTTGCGCTTGATCGTTGCTGCAGCAGGTGAGGGAGGGAGAGGGAAGGAAACAAAGACAGCGAGGCTCTTTGATAAATTTTTGACCCGAAAAAGAGAATTTGGGAAAGCTCTTAGAGCGAGAGAGAGAGGATTTTTGTATGTGTGGAGAATTGGTGGCGTTTTTGGTTTTCGGGTGTGGCAACGGTTTTCGGCATGGGGGCGATTGTAGGATCTCCGATGCGCATGCCACAGACGTCGCATTTCGCCTAAAGCCTCATTTCCTGGTCAAATGTGTTTGTGGAGTTTTAGGTCTACAAGCTGGCTCCAGCAGCTTCAGAGCTCAAGGCAACGGCGGCCCGTGTTTGTGGCACAGAAATCCGTGCAATCTGAAGCTCGGGTGAGTTACTCTTCGTTTTTCTGAACAGGATGTTTTGATAGCTTTGTGCACTGCTATTCAGAAGAGAACCACTACAACGACTTTACAATCGTTTTCCATCTCAGGAAAAAATCTTCCGTGGTTTTAGGGTTTTGAGATTTGTGCCCTCTGATTTTGAATGCATGTCTTGAAACCTGCATTTCAACGCATGGAAGCTCTCCTTTCAGCGTAATGATTGGTACTTTTACCAGACCAGGCTTTGTTTTGCACATATCTGGTTGCACATATTCTCTACAAGTATTCAGTATGACTAACCGGATGGATCGGACACGTCATGCATGTTGCAAAGTGTTTTGGCCTGAATGAAGTGCACCAGTCTAAGTTATTTTGTGCCTGTTCTTCTCTAATCTTTAACTGGAAGTCTTGTATCTACATACAATCCATTCATCTGAAGTTTGTTGGGCATGGATAAATTTGCAGCAAGCTGCTGAGGATGAGACAGAAGAGGCAGGGAGCACAAGTGAAAGTGATAATGATGTGGCTAACAAAGAGGAATCAGTAACACAGTTATGGCTCCAGGGGTTTAGAGAGGCTTTAGCTGCAAATGATAGGGCAGCTATTTATGATCTGGAGGCCCAGTTTGAGGCAATGGAGAATGAGAGAGGATCTCTGGCCCAGCAATTGACAAGCCTTACTGAGGAGGTTTCTGTTGGTAAGGACAAGTTTCTGCACCTGAATGCAAATTTTGACAACTACAGAAAGTGGGCAGAGTGGCACCGGCTGTCCATGTAAGGGGGGAAGTCATTGAAAGCTTGTTGCCGATGGTGGACAATTTTGAAAGGGCAAAGACATCCATCAAAACAGAGACTGAAGGAGAGGAGAAGATTGATAACAGCTGCCAGGGCATATACAAGCAGTTTGTAAAAATTATGAAGGCATTGGGTGTTGTGGCTGTTGACACTGTTGGCAAGAAGTTTGATCCCAAGGTAGATTAACTTGTTGACTCCCACATCTTTTCTGGAATTTGAGTCTCTTGTCGTAATTCTCTCTGATTTAGCTTCACACATTTTTAAGTTTCAGTAGTTCTTTGTCGACTTACTGGGCACCTTAAGCATGTGTAGTAAGGAGGTAATGTTTACAGGTGTGGACATAGCAAAAGCACAATGTGCATCTATCTCCTCATCAATTGGCCCTGCTATTTTCTGATCTCATTGTGCTCTCTTGTTTTAGGGGATGAGCTTACAGTTGTGTGGTTGTTGTGGACTATGTGATTATGGACATGGACAAAATTGTGGGCTTGTTGGACTGTTGGACTTGTCTGATTGACTGGAGCATTTGTTTCCTAGTAGAACACCAACATTCAGATGGTTAATGGTTCTGATGTTTTGTATGGTGTAGGTACACGAAGCAATCATGCGGGAGGAGTGAACAGTGTATACAGAAGGTATAGTAATTGAAGAATTCCAGAGAGGGTTTAAAATAGGTGATAAACTGCTGAGGCCTGCTATGGTCAAAGTCTCTGCAGGTCCAGGTCCAGCGTCAGCCTCCTTGGACCTACCCTTGGATGAAGCCCTCAGGTCTGACTAATGTTAGTTATTGAAGCACCGAGTAGTGTAGCAAGGTTAGTGGTATATGATGAACTGATGGGAAATGGACTGTGTTTGGGCTTAGATGTTCACCTGCCCATTTAGTTGCCAAGTATTACCTCATTTTTGCAACCTTGTCTCTATAAGGGGAGAAGAAGCAAAAGGTTTTGACACAGAATGTGACAGAGCACTTCTCTTACAGAACTTCTAGTGTCCTACCTGATGGATGTGTGAAGCAGAATTTTTGAAGCTACTCCTCTTATAGTACCACCTTGTGCTGATGTTTGTTGCTCCTGTATTTTCTTTAGGGTTACAGCTTCCATTGCGGTTGTCCCCACAAATTACTGAGAATACTTTAACAACAAAAGAAATGGGGTCTTGCATCCTCAATTTTAAAAATGTAAATTTTAAGTCATTTGAGAAGAAACTTCAAAAACTTTTCAAAATAGAAAAATTATGTTTGTACTACAAAGGTAGAAATTTTCACCATGCAACAGGAAGGTCATGAGTTCAAATCTTGAGTTTTTTGGCTTGGGACTGTGCAGATTTTCCACCCACCAGTTTGTGGAATTCTTACAAGTCAAAAACTAATGAATCCTAAACCCTAAACCGAAGTTCAGAATGTACACCCAAGACTTATGATGGTTGCTAGCTGTAAAAGCACTCAGAAATTTCCTGGCATATTTGGAGTGCACTGTATACACATTAATGATGGATCCTCAGAAACAGGAGACCTCTTGCGGGTGAAAGGTGGCTCTAGCTCCAACCTCCTACTTGAAGCTCATGATCAAATTCACCGAGTGCTTTACAATGGGAAAGGCCCAGGGGTATGGAACATTCGCAGAACATGGGGCCAGACTCAGTAGTCCTAAACCCCTTGTTTGAGAAATGCAACCACCCTCGGGCCTCACTCTACACTTACTTGCTATAGCCACCACCACCTGAACCACCTTCCCATTTGTTGTTGCGGAAAGCACAGCAACCAACAGAGTAGGCAATGATAAGAAACACAAGCACAATTATGTTTACAATTGCCACCTTTCGCCAGTCCTGTTTTATGTTCTGCAGGATTCCAGCTTTGCATGAATCACAGTTGTAGCAAAGGTTGGCATTGCTCCAAACCACACAGTCAGGGTCTTCTGCAGATGGTGATGGAGTTCCTTGCCAGATTGTTGCATTCAAAAATATGAAATTACAACTGGAAGGTGGCTTGCAACATCCTGACTGCAATCAAACAAAAAACAATATTGTCAGCTTTCTGATGTGCACTTGAAAAAGAGGGGGGCAACAAAATAAGACAAAGAAAATGAGGAAAAGAAGGGCATGGTCTAGTTCAAAATCTCAATGATCTTGATCTAAAGTCAAGGTCATCCTTCAGCTAGCAAATAACATATAAAATATGTTAAGTGGTCATAGTTGAGGGGCCCAAAAGTGGTGGAAGTTGAGGCATAGCCAGCCCCACCACCACTGCTCAACATGGAGTTGTAGAGGCTTGCATCTTTTGAATTGTAATTGAAACTCATTGTCTGACGAAAGCACAGTTAGGACTGAGAGGAGGGAACCTTCCAGGCCTTTCATATCTGCACATATTGTTGCAAAAAACCAGGAAGAAATCGTCTGCAAGACTCGCAGACATGACTGCAACGATAATACACCACAGTAGTCTCCAGGATGGAGGCACAGTTGTATAAGTCTAGAAAGGAGTGTTGGCCAGCCAGTTTTGACAACTAACACTCTATGCTCAGATGAATATGTGAGCTGCTTCAATGCCATGTCGAGGAGGTTCTGGGTATTGTCCAAGGATCTGCTACTGTAAGCAGTTTGACAATGGCATTTTTTACCCCCGTATACAAGGTTTGTATCCGTGCAAGAGTTAGCAGTGCGAGCGATGGCCCTCAGAAGTCGGAAATACCTAACAAAACAAAAACGAACGAAACAAAGAGTAGTAAAAGGGAAAGAATATATATACACCTCAATGGGTGAGAGAGAAGCAGCGTTGAACTTGGTTAAGGTCGGGTACTCGTTATCCAAGTCGTTGCAAACCTTAGCATCGCTGAGACAGCTCTTGATCTTGTCTCTATAGGATGGGTTGTCCACCTTCCTTTGAAGCCAGGTGGAATAGTCCCCGAGGTGGTACTCCTTGTAGCCTTTCCCTGACAAGGCGTGTCCTGCGCCGGCGTTGGTCACGGCGAATGCGAAAATTGTAAAAACGAAGAGGAGAAGAATAAGCAGAAGCATCACGAAAAGGTACACCCACAAGAGACACGAGATTCGGCACCATGCACCCACCATGCCAGCAAACGACACCAGCAGGATGAAGACCCCAATAATTATGACCGGCCATTGCAGGAAACGAATGCAAACCGTGTTGTGCTGCTTTGCCAGCCAGATGCCAACTCCGATGATAGGGAGTGACAACACAAACGTAACGAAGTTCAAAACCCCGGTTAAGAAATTGCTACAACCCATTAGTGCAGCTGAAGAAGCTCAATACCCAATCTCTTATTCTCTTCCTTCTTTTACAAATCCAAACCCAAAAAAGAAAAACTACAAATCCTGCTGCCTTCACACTTCTTCAACTGTCTTCTCTCCCTTTGCTATATATTCTCTGTTTTTTTTCCCCTCCTCTTCCACCTCTTAATGCTCTTACAGAACTCCAGCATGTGCTTGACTTTTTCCACGCTCATGAGTCGGTATACCTAGTACCTACCTTCAAAAACTGCTCAAGATTCCAAGTTCTTGTAACTCCCATGCAGCAGCATTGATCAGAAGCTTGATGATTGTACTAGAGCTGCTGCAAGTTGCAACCAGCTCACTGTGAAAGCTGATGAGTGATCACGTGCCCTAACTGACGCCTGATGCATTGAAGGGCAGACATGCAAATCTCATTTCCTTGGAAGTTAAAAGGCTGACCGTCAGGAAAAAAAATTCAACCTAGAATGCATACATAAGGGGCAAATATTGAGTAGGGTAAAGCCAGAGGCCATGGGCTTTACCCGATTCAGGGCCCAGTGCATGCCTGATTCCACTAAAACTTGCAGTTGAGAGCTTTACCAAGCATAAAGACCGGGCACAGATTTTTTTAATTAATTTTCTCATGTTATCTGCCGGGTAGGTATACAGAAGGGACCTGCTGGGTATCATGAGAAAATACCACATGGCCATTTCATTTTCTGAAATGCTTCTCAAGTTTTTGCACTTTGCAATGTGCTCTCTAAATACACTAGAAAAATCTGAGGAGGTCTTCACAAACAAGGTAATGGTCTTAAATTTTGCATGGACAAAAGTGCCCAGTCAGGATGCCATGGTGCCAACTGTTTTGTAAAAGACCTGCCAAAAAAATTCTAGCATACCATACCTCAAGAGCAAGTTCAACATACCATTGCCTTCAAATATAGTAAAGATGTGCCAAATAACTTTGGCATGTGATCTAGATTTTTTTAGGGTTTGGGTTGCCCTCCACAACTTCTTTTCTTTTCTTCTTCGTTTTTCTTTTTTTCTGGAAGCACAACAGCAGACTAGACCTGACTAGCTCTCCACTGCACGGAGTCAACTTGATTTCTTTTCTCGTTTCTCATGGTTAGGAGCTAGCGTGGGCTCACTGTGCACAGGACCAGGTACTTGTCAAAATGCTTTTAGGGTTCTTCTTATTTCAGGGGCTATCCCTTCTTCTTTTTCTCGGACAAGATATTAATTAGTGCCCTTGCTCCAAAGTTGAAAGAACTTTTCTTGCTATTGTCTAGGAATTTACCTGTCCTTGTGTTAAAAAGCTTGAATAGTTGTCATCATACTTCGACTTTGCTGGCTCCCTTGCCACTAGCCATGAAAAAGCAAGCAACCCAATGAATGTCCAGTACAGGGAACCTGCACCAATGAATGCACCATCCATGGATGCCTGTTGTAACTTGTGACTCCGTTGTGGATGAACTTCAACCAGTTTATATCTGGTCTCACCTTGGTAACCCATTCTGTAAGAAGTGAATCCTATACAGGTAAGAAAATAGGTGACACCATTGTTCAGTTATGTTTTTCCCATTTACTACTAACCTCCCATAAGTAATAAATAAGTGGGATGTTACTAGGTAGTTAGTAAAAAAAAGGACAATAAACCCCCTTTATAATCACAATCATTTTAGTCACATTTTGGTTTGTGTCACACATTTTTTGGTAACCATCTGTTTTAGAAAGAAACATCATTTTTTGGAGTCATTATCACACTTGTTAATAGCACAAAATTTTTGCAATTTTTTTATTATAAATGTGACTATAATTAAGAAAATCTAATGCAAATATTAAGATTTTGTAAATTGTAGTTCCCTTTGAAAATGTTAGTGTTGCTTTGAGTTCAAATTGTGCAAACTAACAACAATGAATTCAATTGACGAGGGAAAAAAAAAAAACTTTCTAGTGCATACAAATAAAAGATATGTGAAGTTATCATAAAAATAAAAAATATTAATTGAAAAAGTATAGTTAACAAAATACACAAGCAAATAGTTAAGGAGCTGAAACTCAATGTAAATCGTTACATTGAAATAGGTAGAAATCACAACCTTCTTCAAGTTTAATAATGTATAATAAAACTTCGAATAATCCATGTAAAATGTTTAAACAATTGACATCTTTATTCTAGAACTAAAAAGTTGTTTTGTAAGATATTTTGCCTATAGTCACAATCTTGTAAGGGTTTATATGGAATGTGATTATACACATTTAAATCACAATTCTTTAGTATCACCAAAAATAAAACTGGTCACCAAGGATGTGATTATAAAAAGGGGTTTACTGGAGCTAAATTAACCATCCTAGCTAGGGAACTGAAACTCAACAGAAAATTGTTTCTTTTACTATGGGCTGTCCATCTTTCATGATGCATTGGTGGGGTGCTGGTCCAGTCAGGCCATGTCCCTCTAGAGGAGAGGCATATTATAGTCCACAAAGTGTAGGGAAAAGCCATCAACAATGGGCTTTATTGAAATCAGGCCCATTCTTGGCTCCCTTATCGCAATGAAGTCCCACACAAGGTAGAGCCAAGAATGAACCTGATTTTGGTAAAGCTCACGGCTAAGGACAAAGCATAAAGACCTTTTCAAAAAAAATTAATAAAAAAATGGTGATACAGAGTAGATGTTCAGTGTGAGTAGTATCATGGGGAAGAATGGAAAAGATGAGGTGGTTCAAAAACTGAAATACCAATTGCTCGCCAAAACAAGCAGTTCATTTTTCAAAACGCTCTACAAACAATAAAGAAATCCATAAAGTCGTATGGGCGCTTCATTCATCCCCTAACCTCTCTTTTAACCTTTATGCGCTGTTAACTGTAAAATAATGAAAATTTCTTAAGGCATCAAATGTTAAAACTCAAGATTAAATGCACATGGTTGAGAGTAATTATAATTCAGGTCAGAGAGGGAAAATGTAGCAGCAATAGTGCCGGCGCTCAGGAAAAAAGAAAGATAGTGAATGAAACTAATTGTTGCATCAAAATTAATGTAAAATTCAATTTCGCTCCCCTTAATTTCATTTGTAAAAAATTCAGCCCCTGTTATTGGTTTCGTACCCTACCAGGATCAAACAGGCTGAACTCACCCCCTAATCAGGAGACTTTACAAATAACTTAAAATAAGTATGAGATGTGAGTTTTTCTGTTTGAAAGGTTTGAGGATGGGTGTGAGATTGGAAAATAATTTAATTTCAACTAGTCGAAGCAATTGCTACCATGTCCAGCATGTTTAGTCAAATGGGTTCCTTGCATGTCCAAAATCATGCAAGGCACAACATGATAAGCCTAGTGAAGTAGGATGATAGAGTATAATATGCTACCAGAAGCACAAAACAACTACAATAGCTACTTACTCTGTCCCATATCTTTTGCCCTAGGTTTTACTCTTGTAACCTATATAATCAACCCAAAGGAATAGATAAAAACATATCTATTTTAGGGCTGTCCAAAGCTGGATTTTGTTTTATTTTTGTGATGTGCCAATTGATGCCCATCACAAAAGAAACGAAATTGAACCTGTGGGTCAGTACAACTAATTAATATGAGTCAATATACACTACCATGGTCAGAATATAATGGGCACGCAGGTGAAATTTTGACCAAGGTGGTAATCATTACCTGGGTAGATAGCCCACGTGGCTGGTATGTTTTTTTCTTCACCCATCCTAGATATCCCATGGCTAAAGAAATTATTAGAAATTACAATCCAGGTCAGAGTTTTAATTAGGGAGAATCATAACATGCTTACGCCACTCTCAGTAGCATGTTTCAAACATTGTAAAAACCTTCAACAATTTTTCTAGTGTATGTGGAGAGGTTGCTTATAGAGTGTAATATGTCAGGCGCAAGAGGCAGGTGCATGAGCATTCTTTGCTGTTATTTTTTTCATTATTTCTCATGATACCCAGTGGGTACCATAGGAGTGGGTATCAAGAGGGAAAAATAAATAAATAAATAATTTCATAAATTTTTATGCTCAGTAACACCAGAGGAGAGGTGCAGCCTTGTTCCCAAAGTAAGTGCCCCCTAACTTTGCCTTGAGTGGCCACTTACTTTAGGAAACCCCCACTCCTACTTGAAATGAATTGCAAAAGCAGCATTTGTCTGTGCAATACTTCTTTGTCTATCCTCCTTGACTTAGCCTTTGAGTGGAAATTGCATCTTGGGCAAACTCCAAAATGTTTCTTTCTTTCAGTAGAGCAAACTATATTGTCCTACTACATAATTAGTTAGGTCTGGTGCATACATAGTAGGCTGTACTAGGGCTGCACAACCATATAACTCAAATACTAACTACATTTACCAACAAGTACCACTGTACAAGTGAAGCATTTGGAGTAATTTCCTAGTGTATTTATAAGGCACCTTGTATCCATGGATACTCCATTTAAGAAAAAGGAGGGATCTTATGCCTACTCCTAAGAGTGGGAGGGATGTTGTGGGATAGGTAGGCATAATATTCTTACTGCTGATAAATGTAACATCCCTCTCACTCCTACTCCTAGGCCTCTACTTGTAATTCGAGTGGGCTGAAAAAGGAAAAACGCTCCCCTCCTACACTGCCTGTATCTATCATCTTTCTAGGCCTCTCTGGCTACAGTAGGCAGAAAAAGTAAGAACCCTCCCAGCCTATGGCTATATCTATAATCCTCCTACCATCACATTGATGGAGGAAAGGGTGGGTTTGACATTCCTAAACATAACCCAAAAACAAACAAGGTGTGTGTCACATGATGGCCCTGCCATGAGAATTTTATTTATTTTCAGCACTTGTTTAATGAAAGGCACTTATTTATTTATTTTAAATCAAATTTCAAAAAAACCTTTATGTTCATGGACAAAAATAGCAAGCTTTAATTTTTTATTTTAATTCTTTTAACTCATGGTCAACTAATGAGAAGACAACCTACAAAGTAGGGGACAAAGTCCCTTGAAGCTAGTGTGCTTTATAATGAATCTCAACATTATATCCTTGCTTACAAGGCAAGGCCAATAAAAACAAGCAACTTAACCATGAGAGGCTCTATTCTAAAATAATGTTTTATATGAAATTTTACCAAAACATGCAATGTAATTTTTTTCATTATTATGAACTCAAGTTAAATGGGTTAACATTGTGTCGGCTTTAGGAAGAAGACTTAATTTTTTCTTTTTTTAGGTGTACAATCTTTTAAAGAGGCTTTGAGTTCTAACTAGGCGCAACATAAAACCAAATACCTAGCTTGTTTGAGGATTTGGGAACTTTGAAATATTGTAGGAACAAAAAAAATTTAAGAGGTACCGCCCAAGACAAAAAAAAGGTCTAGTTCTTATTGTAGTCTTATTTTCTTTTATGTTTTGATCTTATCAAAATCAATGAATCAAAAAGTGTCAAATATTTCATAAGTATCATATTTTAAATCACTACAATTTTATATTTCATTATAATCATTTATAAATGTGTCTTTACATGTTAAAAAGGGGCTAAATAAGAATACAAAAAAAGGTGACATTTTGATAGAAATTTGGTACACCTTAGAGAAATTGGACTCATAGTGCATTTCTTTTTTACATTTTGGGTTTGTGGTTTCAAATCAATGGTGATTAACACGATTTTGCTATTGTCACAACAAAAGGGCCTATTCATTAAAAAAAAAATAGATTTTTATTCACATCTTGTGGCTACCAAATGAAAAAGTTTTTTCATGTGGTCTTTGAAAAATAAACAAAGATAAAAAAAACGTAAGCTATGACGTGTCCCTTGCATTTAATGATGATCAATAAGTGCTTTGTGCAACACATGGTGAAGCATCTAGTGGTAATAGATGATGAACCCATTTGGGGATCAACAAATGAAAAATTCAACAAGTGTGCAATCATGTAATCACATAAATTAATATTTAGAAAAATGGAGACATTAATGGTTTCTTGTTACACATTGGAAATGTGTTTAATAGTAGTTTGAATGCAATATAAATTGACTTATGAACATTTGACCAATATTCTTTTGTTATACTACATTTGCATTCATTTTGAAGGACATTTGCCCATACATGGTATAGTTGAGATCTAGCTTTTGTGGTGCTTTCACTTTATTGTGATTTTAATTTGAATTTTTTCATGAAATTAACATTCTTTTCGCACGATTATTTTTTTAAAGACATGTCAACATTAACATATCCCGAACCAATGATTGGAGAATGTTCTAGTGAATGTCGAATCATATTTTGAAGATTATTCAAAAATGTAAACCGCAAACACGAATGAACTATATACACACATACAATATGTGTTGCTTTTTGTGTATTAATATTAAAAGTTGTTACTATGTATCATTAACCCATGACCATGAATACATAAATACTTTGGTTAAAAAATATGAATATTTTGATGAATTCACAAATTTGTGCACATCAGTTGATGTGTCGTGTATTTTTGTTTTTATAAAACATAAGATGTGAGACATTAATTGAAGGTTATGTTCATGGTTGATGCTTTCATAATGTCGGCATAAGAAAATTGTATTCAAAACTTGTATAATCTCACGGGAATTATGTAAGTTTTTAAATTGAGGAATGAATGGCATTTAAACCACCATTGTTTTCAATCTTGTCATTTGTGTATGTGTATATTCAAATTGACATAAAAGTTTTGATGTTCAAAAAGAAGTAATAATTTATTTTTTCTCAAGTGTGAAATAAAGCCATATATGTTAGGATGTGTTTCTTAGCATTAGTTGGATCAAAACCCAGTTCTTCTAATGACAATCCTTGGTAACAATGGATGGTTATTGTTGCTCAAGTTGAATTGGAAATTAAATCCTTGCTATGTTAAATGATTAGGTCTTATCAAATTTTATAACTTTGATGATAGTTCTAATTGGTGTCCATTTTGATTCAATATCATTATTTGCAATAATGGCTAAATTTTTCTTTTGTTAGTGTTCCAATTTTAAAGTTTTGAAACATTATCCATATTATTATTATTTTCATTATATGTTGATGTTTTGAATATATACCATCAAATATTACATAACTACTAACTAATAATTCAACTAACATATTTTTTTACATACTAAATCATAGAATGCAAACTTGTAATTTTGTTTAGATCATTTTTGAATTTGTAAGATGGTGGGCACATGATGGGTGGTTAATGTCTAAATAATTTTGAAAATAAATGTGGGACTTGATGTGTTGGCAAACACAAATTGTCATTGTGTTTTTGCACAAGTTCATTTGTATATAAAACAAATATGGAATAGTAAGATCATTGGATGGTTGTCAATAAAAAATTGGATTTATACATTGAATATCTTGCAAAAATTTTGTCGTCATAGAAAATTTGTTCAAGGTTTGTCTAAAGAACATATTGAACTATCTCATAACTATATTAAATTCATAACATTAAACATATGTTTACCAAAAATTTAATGCATTATCCTTGATATTTTAAAAGATCCAACTATCTTTCATGGGGGTGTTTGATAGAAACCACCTTTCATGATGATATCAAGACCATTAGAAAATTTGTTTAGACTATATTTTATGGACCTGAGCCTATGATCTATAACATTAAACATTCTAACACCAACAAATGATATTTCATCTATCACAACAAGTTGTTTTGTTCATATCGATGTGAACATAAGCCTATTTAATGTGTCAAACAATAAGTTTGCCAAACTACATAAGGATTGTTGGACAAGCATGTTCAACATGGAATGTATCATTAAACCATCAATATTGAATGCAACTTTACCTATGGACACCATAGATAAAGTCTTAGCTATTGTTAGGTTTAAAAACATGTTTTATTGTATAATTTAATAGCCTTTGAATTACAACTTTCAATATTTTAAAAAATTAGTTCTAACACCCCCTGTCAAAAATAAACACATGTATTGATGAATCATGGTACATTTTTTTTAGGCATGATGTCATCAAATATTAGTCTTTGTTCTTCATTTAATTGTTTAACAAAATTATGATATTAAGATTCTTCCATCATGATGTAGTATGATAAATTTGTGAAATTTTCATTTTTTAACATTTGTGATTCAATCATGTAATGGATTTTTCATTTAATCCATTACATGATTGAATCACAAAATTAGATCATAAAGCATATTGTTCAATATTAATTATGCTTGTTATGGGAATCACATGATATGAATCATTTATTTCATAGTCTATGTTGTCATTCCAAATATTAATTGCATGTAATGCTTTTGACTTTAAATAAATTGAACCATCTATTTTTTTAATGTTTGGATATGGCATTTTGTAATTAAAAATAGATTTAATCTTAGAAATTCCATAAGGTAGTTGATAATATGTATCATGCCATGTGACATTATTTCCAAGTTATGAATTTTCTAAGTTTCCAAATGGTGATTATAATGGATGTAGTTTTCTAGACCAATTTTCAACATATTTATATTTATTATAATTTACAAACCTAACAATTTGAGGTTTGTGACATTTTAATTTTTTTTAAATTTTAGGTTTTTTTTTTTTTTTTTTTTTATTAAAATTATTTAAAATTTATTAGATAATTTTTTTTTTTTTTTTTTATTTTTTTTTTATTTTTAAAACCTAAAATTTTTGTGTTTTTAAATTTTTATTTTTTTTTAATTTTTGTTTTTTTTTTTTTTTTTTTGATAATGACAATGATTCAAAATGACTAGGACAATTGATGTATTTTTCTATGATTGATGTATACATTATATTGGTTGAATTTGGCTCTAATTGACTTAATGCATCTTGTGGTTAAATAACACAACATCATGCTCCTTTAAAGGAGAAATATTGATGAAATTAAATGTTTGAAATAAATGATATAATAATAAAGAAAACACAAGATAAACAATAAGTTATTGAACATTAAGAAAAACATTACCAAATTTTGAATTCTTATATTTGCATTTATTTATTTATGATACACTTTTGTATGATAAAATGCAATTTTGATGTTATCAACTTATTTATTTTCATCATATATGATATGAAACATCATATTGTCATATGGGTTTCAAATAAATTGAATATTGTATGCTAAGGTTAGTTTCCACATTGATAAAACAAATAATTTTTTTTTTCCAAAAAATGAATTCATTTTTTAATTTTGAAATTATATATCCATCATCTACTATGATATTGTGATATGGGTGATGAAATCATTTAAGGTGTAGCCTATGATAATTTTGATGACTTTCAACATGTCAAAGTTTCATATTTCCACAAAATTTCATTTCATTATTTTGGGGATTATATTTAATGACAAAACTGACCTTAAGGTACAATATTTACATTTGTGAAACACAAATGAGTAGCACATATACTAAATGCATTGGATTTTATGCTTTTAGGGGTTCTATTTTTTTAATGTGTGGATTTGTTCATTTTCTCTTCAAACTTAATACACATGTATTTTCATCCCAAGTTGAAAGAATTTAGAAATTAAAAAATGATAAATCTTTATTGATTTTAAATCTTTCAAAAAGAAATGTTTACTTGTGTATGCAAATATTGTTTTGAAAATTGGATTATTCCCATCCATTTGTAAAGGTTCCAAGATTTTTTTTTCATACATGAAAGTAATGGGTATTGAAATCTGCAAATGTAACATGGTTTTTCTTCTCTTGTGTACATGCATGTATTGATATTGTTGGGTATTTTGTGCAATGAACTTGGTAACAATGATACATCACAAGAAATATACATATATCTACAAACCATTCAATTTCTTTGTTTATTTCCACTTTATATGTAGTTGCATTTTTAACCCATAATTTAAAATCCATGGTCATCATTTCACTACCATGATTTTGAAATTTTGTGACAAGAAAAGTTCAAAATTGACCCAAACAAATATCTTTTATCATAAGTTTATGGAATGAGGATGCTTCATGATCATACAATTTCCACATGTGACAAGATCAATTTGTATCAATTATATTATGTGAATGGATTGGAAATCTTTTAGTTTGTTGGGAGATTTAATCTTGTAGCATGTAAGGGGTGTGAAGCCTTAACTGGAAAATCCCACAATCTTTTTAAAAATTTAAAAATCACAAAGAATGTTGGAGGACAAAGTTGTCAAATCATTGCAAATAAATTATTTTACAACCTTGAACAAAATAATTAACTAAATTGCATGAGTTTTTCAAGTCACAATTATCTAGACATGATTTGAAAAAATTAAATCCAAATTTAGTTTATTTCAGATTTTAGAAGTTTTAAAGGTTCTACCACATAGTTTTCCTTTCATACTCACACCCAACTCAAACTTATGAATTTCTGGATAGAAACTTTAACAACTTTAAAGAAAAAGTTTGAAATATTGTTTGAAAAATCACCAAATTTATGAAATAGCTCACATTGAACTATCTATTGAGATGAAAAACTTTCAAAAAACTAGCCATAAAACAAGGTTGGAAATTTTGATTCATTTGAATATTTATTTAAAAATAAACTTAAAAGATGAAAGTTTTGACTTGGGGAAATAAAATATATAATCTTTTCATGGTTCATTATTTTTGGAACATCCAAAAAATTGTGTATCATTGAGTTTATTGGTGTATAATGTTTTCCTTTACTTTTAAAATTAGACTTATTGGAGAATGAGTTATCATAGTTGGGTGTGATCAAATGAGCCAAAAAACTTGTCAAACAATCGAAAAAATTTGCAATTTTGTTACAAATATTTATGTGGTGCCACTTTAATGTCATGTTAATCATGGGAAGTTGTGTTAAATGAGTAATATGAATGTTTAGGAATTCAAATGAAAAACTCATTTAATTTACTTTTGGGTTTCAATTTAGTAAAGGATGTTTGAACTAGAAAAACAATTACATCAAAAGTAGTACATTTTACAAAGGACTATGCCAAGGACTTTCTTAAAAAAGAATTTTTGAGGATAAATAAATTTACATGATAATAAATTATTACCCATGTGCACTCAAAAAGCACTCATAATTTAAAATTTATGAAATTTGAATGTTTCTAAAATTCAATGTATGTTTTTATAATCTCAAAAGTTCAAAAGTCCTTTACAACATGCAAATGGTGTGTAATACACATGACATGAAAAACAAAGGTATAGTTTATGATAAAACAAAACTAAAACCAAAAGACTTTAATATATATTGGAAAAAATTGAAATTATGATAATTTTTCAAAATGAAATGCAAAATCTAAAAAATGTTTTACACTTTTTTAAAAATCATAATTATTTGAAAAAAAGTGACATAAAAAATGTGATGTATTAGGGAAACTATAAGTATTCTTAGTAACAAGTTATAAAAGATTAATTTCATTTAGAAATTCTTTTATATGCAAAAGTCATGAGGACTAAAAAAGGACCACAATCCTTTTGCAAAGTAATAATTTTGGCTCATTTAATTGTGCTTGCACTTAGTTATGGGTTTGGGTGAAAGCACATTATGGATGACCCCTTTTATAAACTTTTGGGTCTAGTATTATAATATGTATAATATAATTTCTCCAAAAATGTGGTCCATTTAATTTTAGGTTCCAATTTTGATGTTTGAACCTTACAATTTTGATTTTTACAAAATCAATTTTATTTAATATTATATGAAAAAATTAACTTAAAAATTTAAAGTCAAGGTTCGATGGGGATATCTATGGTATTCATATGTATAATAACACCAATTTTTCATTTCAAATTACATTAACATAACCACCTTAATTATGTTTGTCACCTTCTACATGAATGTGATTATTTGTCAAGTTTTCAATTTACCACACTTATAGCATATTTCCAATTTTGTTTTAAATTCTCAAAATTTTCACATTTTTCACACACATGGTCAATATATATTTGATTATCATAAAGGTTTAAATTCAATTAATTATTTTTTGGAATATATTTGTGTTTTGAAATATATTATTATAGTTATGATTTTCAAACAAATATACTTTGACATGACATAATATAAAATCAAAAGGTGTAATTTTTTAACAATTAATTTTTTAATGTAGTGGGCTATGATCATAACATAAAAAATGTTGATTTTAAAAATTTTAATAGTGACATTGTTGAAATTTAAAAGTGCATCACCTAGAAAAACAATATACAATGATGCACAAAAGGGGTGCCCTTAGAGTGTTTTCACCTTTTGAGGTTTCAAATATATATGTGCAAAGTAACAAACTTGCCCATTGATGGTGAAAAGTGACATTCAAATCTTTGTATAATGGAATTTCAATTAAATCTCATAAAGCAATCATCACCATATTTGGATGAACATTTTTAAACATGTAAAACAATTTCTATTCAAGATTCATTTAAAGAACACATGTAATGTTGTTTCATCATGTGGTAATATTGATCTTGAATTTGATCCATGTTTGCATAGACATTAATAACACTACCATGCATTTTATATTATGGGTAGTTGTCCCCCTCATAGTGTCATCCATTTTAAATTGGATAGTTTCATAACATGTGTGTAAGGTATTGTACACCTCCAAAATGTGTTGCATTTACCTTTGGGCTAGGTTTTGCTTTTGATTTAGGTTTATGAAACCAAAATTTAAAAGATTAAATTCAAGGAATAATGAGTACATTTATGGTATATGGGGTATAATAAACTTGATTTGTGTTTTATATTCCAATAGGGTTTTGGTTTGAATTAGTCAACCAAAAAGGTTTGAAATGGAATTTTTAAAAATGGCCCACCTCACATTTCTTACCATTTTCCATTTGAAAGTGATTATTTTTCAAATTTTTAAATTACCACATATTTATGGTCATTGCCGTAAAAAACCTCATTTGTGGTACATGATAATTATCAAATTCTTCACATGGCTCACAAACTTATCCCAATCATATGGAATCACAATGTTTAGTAGATATTACAAATTCTACGACAATTAAAAATCATTTCAATAAATTTTCAAGTACATTTGTATTTTTTAATACGTTGTGACATTCTTTTTTTGGGCAAATATATTATAACATCACATTATATGAAATAAAAAATTGTAGTTTTTTTAGCATTTGACTTCTTTGGGTTTTGCCCTACCACAATACACAAAAATATTGTGAAATTCTATCATAATAATTAATGGCATGGTTGAAGGACTACTAATAGCTGAAAATATTTCAGTATTTGAAAATATTACACCATTTTAGTTGAAAATGTTTCAATGGTTAAAGAAATATTGATGATTGAAAAATGTTCCAATGGTTAAAAAAATGCCAATAGTTGAAAATGTTGCAATGGTTAAAGAAATACCAATAGATGAAAATGTTCCAATGGTTGAAGAAACATCAATAATTAAAATGTTTCAATCGTTGAAAAAAATATCAATAGTTGACAATGTTTTGATGGTGGAAGAAATACCAATAGTTGAAGATGTTCCAATGGTGGAAGAAAAATGAATAGCTAAAAATGTTCAAAAATTTGAAAAAATACCTAATTGCAAATCACAAAAATAATCTAAAAAAACTTATTATCAATTGGACATTTTATGATGGCATTGTAACCAAAGGAGAGGGTTCTCAAACACACAGCAGAGTCACTGTGGGCTCGAACCCCTTAGCGTGCGAGTAATCGCTAATCTACTTCTCATGAATCAAGTCTCCGATTGTCCTTGTTGATCATATACCTACTGGTGCTCTCAGATTGTACACAACAAAAGCACGAAACACACCAAACTCCAACAAACAAAGGACTTCCCTTTTTACAGATCATGCACATTTCAGGAAAACAGGAGCTTAACCTCCATCAAACATTCACTGAAAAGAAAGGGAAAAAGACAATTCCCAGTTCTGTCTAGCCTTCCTCTAATCCTTCTGCATTCGCTTGATTGACTACCAGGCATAGCGGAAAGTTCCAGCAGTCCTCCAAGCTCACCAGATTTCTCTTCAACATCTCTCTCCAGCTATCCGTCTTCTGTTTTCTCTCAAAAACAATCTCTCTCTCCAGATCTAACGAGCATCCTACCAAGGATCTCTTCTCCTCTCCTAAATTCAACCTTCTGATCTTTTTCCCACTATCTGTCTGTCTAACCTCGTTGCCTCCAATGCCGATCTACTCACTACTCACCCAATTCTGCTACTGCTCTCCATCTCCAAAAGCTTCCTCCAGAAGGTTCACCATCTCGTTACACCGTCCTTGCGCCACCATCGCTCGTCCTCCTCATCAAGTCGACTCCATCTCCTTTCATCATGGCCAGTCGCCATTCCTCTAGTACCTCAGAGCATTCATCACCCAAAAAGGCAACCACCCATGCAACCCATGCAGTAAAGGAGCGCCGTCATTAGATTACGGCTAATTAAGTATTCATAAAGGAAAACCATCAAAATCACAAGCCGCCATACTAGTGCGGCGACCTAATTTCGCACTACAACATTACTTTGAACATAATACAAATCCATTCCAACTTTCAATTTATTTTGTAAAAGTTTTGATTTTATTGAAAAAAATTCCATACATCAAAAAAATAAATCACAAATTATTTCTCATGTAAAGTATTCACATAGTAAAAACCCACAACTTTGTATTCCAAAAAAAAAATAAAAAATCATCACACGAGAAGTGAAAATTTTAAAATATCAAACATATAGATGGTATGAAACATCATATTAAATCCAAGGAAGATAAGTACAAATACATAGATAGGAGCCAATTGAATTACTTTACAAAAGGACTTTAAGTTTTTTTTTTGTCCTTTCCACTTTTTCATATGAAAGAATTTCTGAATGAAATATTTTGTGACTTGTTATAAAAAATAATTTCCCCAATAGATTACATATTTTTTGATAATCATTTTTTGAATAAATATGAACTTTTCAAAGTGTGCACATTTTGCCAAATTTTGTGTTTTGTCTTGAAAATTTATCATAACTTTGAATCATACCAAAATATGCTAATTACTTTAGGTTTTTTCTTGTATCACGAATTAAATTTTGTTTTATATATCATGCACATTACACCACATTTACATGTGGCAAAGGATTTTTGAAATTTTGAAACCTACTTGAAGTTCTAAAAATTTCAAATTCCATAACTTACAAACTATGATTTTTTTTTGAATGTGAGTAGTAGGTGACTATCATCTAATTTTCTTACCATCAAAATTATTTTATCAAAAGGATCCTTTACCTAGTTTGGTTTTGCATAATTGACTACATCCAACACAACTCTTGTTCAAGTTCAAAAATCCTTTACTAAAACCAAAACCCAAAATTTAATTTAATGAATTCTTAATTTTAATTCCTCAACATTCATATTAATCATTTAGCACAACTTGGAATGATCAACATAACTTTAAAATGCCAAGACAAAAACATACGTCAAAAAGTTTATAATTTTTGCCACATGTTTTTGTTGGGAAAGATTATGTTTTTTCAAACAAATTAAAGTTGTTACAAATGAATTAATAAAAAAAATTTAACACATTCAGAAAAATGTCTTATTTTCCAATATTATTTTTTGTTCAAATAAATAAACTTTGTGGTTATGTTCAATATAAAATGAAGGTAGTGTTATTGATGTCCCAACAAATTTAATCAAACACAAATAATGTTACCACATTTCCCATATGATGAAGGAATGATAGGTGTATATTTAAAACAATGACTTGAATACAAATCACCTTGTACATGTTTGGAAATGTTTGTGCCAATTTAGTCATGTTGACATTAAAAGATTTAATTTTAACACCATTATTTACAAATTTAAATGTTACCTACATACACCCTCAATGAACCAATTTTTTTTGTTATGCACATAACCTTGTCCACTCAAATAGATGATGAACATATATAATCATTTGATAGTTGTGATTCAAAAAATAAAAAACTCGTAGATTGAACACCAATAGACTCCTTGGTAAACTCTTTTAAAACTTTCAAAATTAATGATTATGAAAATGTTTTATATTCTATTGCCCAAATCAAGACTTTCATCCTTTAGGTTGTTTAAAGATCAGTTCATTCAAAAGAATTAAAATTTTCAACATTAATTTATGGCAATCCATGAGACCTAACTATTTTTTTTAAACTTTTCATATCAACAATTAGCACAATGGGAATTTTTTCACAAATCCAAAGATTTCTCAACTAATATTTCTAACTTTTTCTTTAAAGTTGTTAAAGTTTCTATCCAAAAATTTATAGGCTATGGATGGGTACATGTACATAAAGGAAAACTAAGTGGTAAATCATTAAAAGTCTCCAAAATACAATATAAACCAAATTTAGATAAGATTTTCAAATCATACTTAGATTATTGTGATTTAAAATGCTTGCATACTTCACTAGATTACTTAAAAGACTCATGAAAGAATTTATTTGTCATGATAAAAAATTTTGACCCTTCAACATTCTTTGTAACTTTTACATTTTTAGAGAAATTATGGAAACCCTCCATAAAAGCCCTATACACCTTACATGCTAAAAAACTGAACCTTTTGAACAAAATAAAACACCTTCAATCTATTCATATCACAAAATTGAAACACACTAATCAACCTATAACATATGCAAGATATTATGATTATCAAACGTTCTATTTACCTACATTTTAAAACAAAGACCCATCTCTTTTTTGGACAAGTTTATGATTTTTTTTTGTCAAAAAAATTCAAAATCATGGGTATGAACGTGACCATGACCTTTTATGGATTAAAGATGCACCCATATATGGAATTATATTAAAAAATGAAGAAATTGAAAATTTTGTGGATATGTACATTGGATGTGATGTTTCGTTATTATCAATTGCATTACAAAATGCACAACATCAACACATTAAAAAATGTAAGAAAAAAATCACATGTTATTTACAAATTCCATTATCCATTACCCCCCATGAGTACAACAAAAATATAACATCCATTCAAATCAAAAAAAAAAATTGCCTCTTAGCAAAAATTCATTACACTTGAACAAACAACAATTTTTTTTTAATCTTTAAAAAACTTCAAAATAAATGAAAACACTACATTATCTAAAATTTTGAAACTTTTACATCTTGACAAAGATACATAAATTTGTTAATGTTAAGGAGCAAATAAATGAAGTCATCCATTTTCTTGAAATGAACATTGTCAAATATTAGAATTAATGAGTACTATAACATGTGTGTTGCTCTTTTATGGTTTGAAAATACATATATCTAATTTCCATATGTAGCTACATCATGTACATGGCTAAAATTGACAATTCATAATATCATAATTGCATTTTATAACACCAAATGTATTTTAAATAAAATAGATGCCAACATTAGGATCCAAAAATTAGGCAATATTCTTTTTAATGTTCAACAAATGTTTGCCCAGCTCATTGCTTACCTAGTTCTTTCAATTCTTTTATATCATTCATCACAAATATTTTGTATCAAGAATGTGTTTTGGTATTAAAACCGCAATCCTTACTAAATCAATTGAAACCTAATTCTACTAACATTATAGTATGTTCATCAACTATAGATAAATATTTAAATTGAAAAAGGGATTATGAATTCTTATCAATAGCAAAATTTGTTTCCTATTACAACATTAAAAAATAACAAACTATGGAATGTTGAAAATTGAAAATCATCAAGCTTGTGAATTATAATAAATATAGATATATTGAAAATTGGTTTTATTTCTTTTATACTCACCATTCAAGAATTGAGAGGATTTACAATTAGGCACAAAAGTTACATGGCATGATGCATATTGTCAAGTATATATATATATATATATGTATATTGAAAATTAAACCCAAATTAAATTATAAGATGCAACACATACTTACAAATGAAAATGATGATGTTATCAATTTAAAATCCAAATCCTCACATTTGGAATGATGATATTGGTGATGACATTGATAAGAAATGTCCTTTAATTTCCATTACAAACTCATAAAATATTGAAAAATATGATTTGAAAAATGATTTCAGCATTCAATCATGTATTACATTAAAACAAAAACTCAATTTTGAAAATGATGGTTTCACAACCTCATCAAATTCTATGATAATTTGGATGAATCCACATATGTCAGATTTTTTTAAACAACTAACTGAAGAAAAAAGATTAATATTTGATGATGTCATGTACAAAAATAAATAAATATATCCTAATATCACAATACATCTATTTTTGGTAAAAGGTGTTGGAATTAATAAAAATTTTACTTTAAAATTAATAGTTCAAGGATTATTACAATTATATAATAAGAACCTATCATTAAACTTAACAAAAATAAAATCTTTACTCATGGCATCTATAGGTGAAGTTGAGTTTACTATTGAAAATCAAATAATACATTTAACTTTGAACATACATGTCCAACAAAACATTAGCAAATATATCGAATCTATCATCAAATCATATAGGGAGACTCACATCTCGAATGAACAATTACAACTAAATGTTTTAGATAATTTTATTTTTTGTAGGTGTTATAATGCTTAATGTTATATATCATCGATTAAAAATAATAAAACATATTCAAAACCAATTTTTTAGTGATCTAGATGTCATCATGTTACGTGAATTTTACAACACACCTCCCATAAAAGATTGTTAGATTTTTTAATCCTTGAATGACACTATTAATGCATTAACATCAAAATTTTGGAAAAACAATGTTAAATGCTATGAATTGACTATAATTACATGACAAACTAATACAAAATTTATAATTTTCAAAAAACAATTCCATATATGCACATAAACTTTAGGACACATTCAATATTTTGATTTAAATTGTTGTCAACAAATACCAAATGCATTAATTATACCAATTTATTTTATACAAATTTCATAGTGCAACAAACATAATAAAATTGTATTTAATAAAATAACATTCAATTTTAAGGTTATAGACATTCATCACCATTCATGCTTAGCATGATATAAACTTCCAACTAACCCAAACAAAACTACATTTTTGCATACTACAATTTATATTAAACAAAATATGTTAGTTGAATTACATCCTAGAAGTTATGCAACATCTAATGGCCTTGTTAATGGAAATGATGGTATGTTCAAAACATCAACATCATATCATAATACCATAACTTGAATATTTTTCCAAAATCCAAAAACAAGAATGTTAACTAGACAAAAGTCAATTGCCTTTATATAAAAAATATTAAAATAGATCGGATACCAAGTGAACAAATTATCAAAGAAATAATAATTGGCAAAAATCAATTTTATCGTATAACAAGAATTCAACTTCTAATTCAATTAACAACAAGAAGAACCATTCATCAATCATTGTTGCTAAAACATTAGCTTTTGATTTCATTAATATTTAAAACATGAACTATCATGCACAACTTTTTCTTGCATGTGAACAAAAGAATTCTTAACTCTGCCCCCAACATCACAATTTTCACATTAATCAATGTGTAGTTGAAGAAATGAAAAGATTAAAAACATCTATAATTGGACATATTTTGTTCCTTGATTGAATTTTTTTTAACATTCACATGTTATTTATATGTGCCCTTAATACAAATTCTCTACAACATTATCAAGATATAAATCATGACCAAAATCTACAAGTGTCACATGTTCTATTTATTTTGGAAACAAAAATACATGAATACATCAAAATATTCTTAATTCTCAATTTGTGGTGGCCATAGTTTGATAATGATGTACAATACACAATTTTTTATATATTCTTATAATAATGTAACAAATCTGAATATATATCAACTACATTAAACATAAAAACTTGAAGATCAATTCATATCATATGTGCTTATTAATGTTATTTTTGTCTAATTTATATATTCCTCAACACACTAAAAGCCTTGGTTCAAAAATCCCCAAATAATTGCCCACTCATTATCTAATTAAGAGATTTTAATATCAACATATTAGATGACAATAATCATAAAAATAAATAAAAAAGAATTACTAGAATATTTTGAATAAATCAAAATTAAAATAGAAATTAAAAAATTACACAACAAAAGTTGGATCAAAATTGAACCACACATAGACAAATACACCCAAGAAGGAATGCAAATTGAGTGTATCAAATGCATATTGGCCAAATTTTCACAAATCAATTTTTATATTCAAACTACCAAATACATTTCAAATTTATAACAATAAACCAATATCATCTCCATTCATTTAATGCCATGTTAAAAATCAAATATATTTGATAAAAATAAAACCTCTTGTGGTAGAGCCACTTGATTTTTTGCAAGTTACTTAAGGTCATCCACCCTCACCACTCTTATCCTTCTATTTCCTTGCCTCTCTCTTTTCTTTTGATTTTTTGGCTTTTTGAAGCTTGAAAACAAGCTTACATAATTACCCTTAAATTTATTTTTTGAACATATAATGGGAACAAATTGAAAGGTTTTTGAATTCAAAGTTCATGTTTTATTTTAAAGAAAGATGTGGAATTGAAGCCATCTCAAATGGAACAAGAGGACATCCATGAAAACTTATCAACTTTTAAGATGAAATAAAGTTCATCCAAGAAATATCATTTGTGAATTTTCAATGGATGAATGGATCAAGTTGCTTTGTGACTATGACCAAATTTTCATGGATGAAAAGTTAAACTTTCATGGAATTAAGTTCATCCATGAAATGATGGTTGCAATAAGGGGCATCCCTTTGCCATGGACATTAGCAGGCATTGTCATGGTCTTCGATAATAACCCCAATGTCCCTTTACATATTCTTTGAAGGAAAAGAGGTTTACCTAAGGAGGTTTAGCATATGCCAATCAAGTTTAACAAGTTCAAAGGATAGTTTAAATTTGGAAGGGGCCTTCTCAAGCTTGAAAGAACCATCAAATCAACAAAAAAGAGGAAATGGGGGGGGGAAGGGGAGAGGATATCTTGTGAAAAGGGGGGCTTTCTAACTTTTGAAGCAAAAGGTTTAACAAATTAGAAGAAAGTAGGAAAATTGGACAACACAAATTTTTCATATTTGTGAATAGCTTGAAGTTCATGTGTCTATTCTTTTCTTGTTTCTAGCCCAAAGAAATATATCAAACAAGAGTCAAATTTCTATTCCCACTACTTGTGCTAGTAAGGTTAAAGTAAATCTTGATGTTATTAATGCATCTAGCAAAGTGTGAAAGAAGTTTTGGACATGGAGGAAATTGTGTTTTTAAGTTTTTAGAACCTATTATATGATTAAATTGGTTTCAATGGTGTTTAATCAATTTGTTCATGGTACCAATTATTCATGTATATTTTTTGACATTAATGACCAATAATATTTTCTGTTGCATTTAAACCCTAATCCTTGGTGGCCATTAGGCATCCTCTTTTCTCATTTTTGGCATAGAATTCAAAATTTATTAGTGATTGTGTTATGTTTTTGTGTTCGATGAGGTGTATTGTTTATTCAATTTTTTCATTGTAGAAAATTTCGTGTACATTTTTGGATAGTCATAATTAATGATTTTTGTTGTTGCACCTTATCCTAATCCTTAGTGGCCACCATTAATGTATTGTTAATCATTCATGGCATTGAGTTAAAATGTATTGTGAATGTTCTCATTTTTGGGTTCTTTTGTAATTGATGTGGCAAATTTTTAACACAATATTTTGATCCCTAAAACTTTTATGTTTTAAACAATTGTGGTTAACGGTCTTTTTCATTTTGCCTTAACCTTCGTCCTTGGTGGCCACTAGTTGTCTATTTTTTTCTTTCATGGCATAAAGTTTGCAAAATATCGAGGAATTTTTTTATCGCAAAAAATTGTTCTTGTATATTCTTGAATATTCATTATCAATATCCTTATATTTTTTACCTTAACCCTAACCCTTAGTGGCCACTTTTTTTCTTTCATGCCGCCTAGAATTATTAATAATTTTTTTATTGTATGAGCAACAACTTGGGATCCATAAGCATTATTGCAATTTATGAATTAGTTCATGTTGTGTTTAGTTCTTTGTAATTTAGTAAATAGAATTTTTTTTTCTCATGGATAAGAGCATTGACTTCCAACTTTAAAAATGAATGACATATAACTTTCACTTGGTGGCCCGCACAAGGCAAAAAAAATATTTGAGACAAATTTTTTTCTACATGGGTGTTATATTTTTGAATGTTTATTTGTTAAATTTGGTGGCCACTAGGCGAATTTCATACCATCCACCAGGTTGGGTAAAGTCCTAAATTAATTAAATATGTGTTCACATCTAAAAAACACTTAGATTTTCATAATTTTCAATTTTGTTTTTATCAAAATTTAAGGTTTGTTTAAAGTTCATGAGTCTTTTATGACATGGAAATGTGATGCAATGTATATGTTGTTTAAAGAAAAGTTGTAGCTTATAATACAAGAAAATAAATTTGAAAACGTTAACATGTTTTGGTATGATTTGAAATTGTGATAAATTTTCAAAACAAAACACAAAATATGGCAAAATCTATACACTTTTTTAAATTCATATTTATTCAAAATATACATTTGAAAAACATGACATATTGGTGCAACTATAAAGAAATAAATAACAAGTTCTAAAATATTTCATTTGAAAATTCTTCTTTATGAAAATTGTTTTTTGCAAAAGGGCCCAAAAAATGACAATAATTTTAAATGCAAAGGAGACACATTGGTTTGTTAAATGTTGTTTGGACCCATATGGATTCCACACTTTAGCAAAATGGACTTCGCAAATGGCAAAGTCAATTTGGCAAAATAACCAAATAGAATAATAGCAATGTGGACTTCACAATGTGGCAAAGTGGACATAGGAAATAGGTAAAGTGAACTTGACAAGACATTGAGCATACAATATTCCATAACTAGTCTATAACTTTTAATTTGTGGAGTTGTCATCAGTAGAACCTTAATGGCCTTCCATAATAGCAATCCAATTTCTATTTACTGTTCAAATGATCATTGTTAGATGACAACATTGTCATTATTGTTTGGTTGTGCCCAATAAAATGATGGGAACTAGATAGAAACTCAACCCGATACACAAGAACATGACCCAAGGTGAGAAAGCATGGACAATATTGAAATTTGCATGTGGGCATTTTGCTAACAATCTTTGAACATGCTTTAAGCCACCACATTTGATATTTAACAATTAATTTCCCCACAAAGACAATTTTTTTAATGCAAATGATTGTTTGATGAAAAAGCTTGTTTTTTAAAAGTTACAACAAATCATGAGTAGGTGAAGATCATTCTTCAAAGGAAGAAGGTTCCTTAATTTATTGATGTTGATAATAAGAGGAATAACTCTTTATGCAAATGAATTATTGGGTACAAAGTCATTTTTGGATTAATGCAACATTTGCCAAGGATTAAGTCTCATCATAAAAGTCTCATCCATAAATAGGATGAATGTATTAATATGTTCATCCATGATTTTGATGAATGCACACATTCATATTCATGTTTGCCTTTTGATTGACCCTTATAATCATTCATTTTGTGTCCTAATTTGTAAGTCTTACTTGCATGATATAGGAAAAATGTTACATCCAAATTAATTCAAGCTCCAATTTTCGGTGCCATTTTTAGGCTCTAATTAGTTCATGCAATAGCTTGAGCCTATTTGATTCCACTAATGGTGCTAACATGGAGCCATTAAATCATTGAATCATCAATGAACATTTAAGAGCTAACATTTTTTAAATGTTCATTAGCTATGGTAGAACTTCTAGAGAAAGCAAGGGGAGTGGAGGGTAGTTGCAAGCTAAAGTGGACCAAAAGTGGCATGATAGGAGTCCATTTTTGCACAGTAGTTTTTATGTTATCAAAACTTTCACACTAAATATGTCAACCAAAAATCATTTTTTTGCAACAACTATTTATTGCCTTCCTTTTCAAATACATTATTGAATATTTTTAATGAAAAAACTTCTATCAAATTCAATAAAAATTAACATTGAAAATGGGATAATTAATTATGGAGCTTTCAAAAGTACCTAAATGCTTACTCCCACTTGTAATCATGTCCCCAATAAGAATTTTGTTTTCATTTTAGTCATAAAACTTATGTTAGAGTACCATAAAATATTTTGTTTACTATTCCAAGAGTTATGAATCCATTTAGTGTATGTATTGTGACATAGGATGAAACACAAGTTTAAAAGTCTTTCAAAGACCAAAAGATGGTCATTTGGCTTTTATTTTTTGCTATTGGCTTCTTATAACAATGTATATTATATATATGAGTCCCTTTTTCTAAATTTCCTTATTAATTGGAGTTAGGAAACATTGTCATAATAAAACATATTGGATTTTTACTTTGTGACGTGCAAAAATGGACAATGTAATCTACAATTGTCCTAGAAGGGAGTGGATGCAACCCCAATTCCATTATTCCATGTACTAAAATTGACATAGAACTATGGCCTAGTAAGTGAAACATAGGTCACAAAGATGTTAATTTTAAAACAAAGATCAATTGATTAAAATTGTTATGGATGACAAATTATATGGGATGGATGTACATATCATTGGCTTTCACACATTGTTGTAATATGTTAGGTCCAATAATGAAGATGCATTTGTAGCATGTCAACCATAAAAAAACCAACCTTGAAAACTAGATTTGATTTTAAAGCTTCAATGTTGACCTTGTTATTTTAAACATCCTATTATAACTAGAAATGTTAGCATAGTACATGTGTTGAAGTCCAATAGATTGAGCTCATGCAAGACAATTTCCCATAAATTTCCAAGGACCTTATATAGTCCCATGCAATATAAAATGTATTCTATCATATTCAGTGAAATAATACTTTCAATCACAATCAAACAAGAAAAATGAACCACATGTTAAAACATGCATATGTGGTTGAACATGAAACACAAGCTTGAGTGCATCTATATGTTTTTGGTTACACATATTCCCCCATTGCATCCTTTACATTTAAAATTGTTTATATACTTTCGATGGAAAATGAGGCTTTGCAACTACAACTAAAGCTTTAGCTATTGGACACGTTAATCCAAAGACTTCCATCATATTTTTTATGTGGCTTTTTGGAAGTTTGAAGATTATGTGGTGGAAATGTGAAATTAAAGGTGGATATATAATTCATTTAAAACTCTTGAAATATGTTGTGCAATGGTAATTTTGATAAATTTTTACCTTGTAATTGTTCATTGCAAGACTACAATTTTTTGAGAAAAGACTTTAAAATAGTTAAATAAGAGGAAAATTTACAAGAAATTTTGCATATAAAAATATATAAGAAAAAAATTATGTGTTGGTTACCACAATTTGATGAGGTATTTAACTATCCACTAATAGTAAATAGCCTTGTAATTTACCAAGTACATTTTAGCAATATAAAGGTGCACAATTTTGCATTTATTTGATTGGAATATTAATCATATTCATAATTGAATTTTGATTAAGCACCATGGAATTTGAAACAAAGAATATAAATTGGTTGGGATTCAAAAACATTTATCCTAGCAATAGTTTTTGGTATACTATAGTACTACAATATTTATGCATTATTAAAGAGACATAAAAATCTTGACCAAATTGAACCATTTGTCAATTATTTAGAAAAAAATTTCAATGAATTTTGCACAAGGTATATAAACTTGAATGAAATTAATAATGGCTGAAAAATGGGGAAAAGTGGCATGAGTGAAACAAGTTTTGTTGAATGAAAGGGATGGAAAATTGATGTAGGTGGGCCAAAGTACAATTGTGACAACTAGCTATGTACCAAATGAGAAGGATGCTTGTTGGGCAAGCCCATTCTTGGGTGGTACCACTAGGAATGTCACACCTGATTTTCTTAGACCCATCAAACTTTTAAAAACCCTAAGAAACATTTAAATAATTTTTTTTCAATGAATAAATTTATTAAATTCCATATATTTTGAAATTTCAATAATATTAAGATTATTGTGTATTTTGATATTCCTAATCATTGCATTTAAAAAAGTTTAAAAAACATACTACTTGAATTCCTTTCCTTGAACATTTTGGTCAAGAACACAAATTTGAAACATGAATTGGAGTTTTTCTTAGGAATTATTTTCTTAAGGTAATTTTCAAGTCATCCCTTTTTTATTTTTTTAATAGGAAATTAATTGAAAAAATATTATTTAATTATGAATTTCCAAAGTTAAGGTTAATGATTCTTGAAAGGACCATCTTTATTACGAATGCAAAATTTTAACAATTTTCATATTTTTATTCCAAAATAAACTTCAAGCCATATATTAAGGCCTAAAATGGATAAACATGAAAAAATCATAATTTATACTTGTGAAAATATTTAAAGGAAAGGGCCTAGGAAAATGATTTGGTCACTTTTGGTTAACCATTCCTTAAGGTGGTTCCTAATGGTACCACCCAAGGATAGGTTTGTGTTACTATGGAGAAAGAGTATGGCAACACAAAGTGGGACAAAATGCATTGGAGGGAAAAAAAATAATGTGTTGTCTCTTTTGTGTCATAATGGGATTTTGAACTTTGTAACAATGTGTTCAAATTTTGAAGGCTTGCTTACATCTGTAAACACATGTGACTTATGCTTTTAGCAAGTCTAATCACATGGAATGGGTTCATTTTTAAAGTCCAAATGTGTCAATTGCATCTTTTTTGTTATCTATTTAAATATAGGTTCCATATAACTTGGGTGCATGCATTCAACTTGATGGGGAACTCCAAAAACCAATAAAATAGGAATGGGATAATTTGTAAATGTCTAATGCATGTAAATAAAAAAAGGTTGACCTAGTTGCAATTGATGTTCAAAGAAGAAAGTATAATGCAAATGAAAGACAACAAAAATTATAGAGGAAAGGTGAATAGCTTGGCTAGGAATATACATTTAAGTAACATCTTATGTGGTCACAACACCATAAGATGACATGTGAATTGTTTCAAGAAAGTTGTAGTGGATTGCCACTTTCATTATCTTTAATTAAGCTATCTAATGCCTAACCCTTTTGAACATAACATATCAATGGTAGTCATCGATAAGTTGATGGGAAATACCTTGCTTAAATTCCATTGACTCCCTTGTTAGTACCTTCTTCACATTGAAGCAAAAGTTCAATATGCCCCTATCCAAGGATTGAAAGTTGAGATTCAAGTAATCAAAGGTGTGTAATCTAAAGAAAATCTAGCAAATAAAGGTATTTTACTAAATGTTGCATGGCCGACAAAGATGTGGTTGAAGTTAAAGCATTAAGTAAAGTCCTTAACACTAACCTTATGAACACCAACTATGTAGTGTAGAACCAATGTCACATTAAAATGTTTATTACAATAGGCACCTTGAATTTAGGCATTGATATAAGGTCTTTGATGAATTGATTATCTCTTGTGTTCTTTATTGGTGGAACAATGAGACATTTGGGTTAGTCCAAATCGTAGCAACATCACAAAGTAACACAATGTTTCTAAGGTTAAATCATGCTTGACACATTTGTTTCTTGGAACCCCCAAGTCATACATATATTTCTTTTCTACCACTTTAGATCCTAGTAGATCTAATTACATTGTATCAATGAACTTACATAAAATGGAAGATTTTTTAACTATTATACTAAAATATTGTACTTCATATTTTCATTACTTATTTTTGTTGTTATAGACTTGAAACTATAATATGCATCAAGTAAGTTTGTAGATATGCTTGACCACTCTCAATGGTCCTAAGGTACCATATGCAATCCTTTAGACATTGTTATGTTGTTATCACACACATGGAGGAGATAATTTGTGTAAATAGTTAGATTTGTTAATATTGAACTATGTTCTTCATCGTATAATATGCTCTTGTCATGACAAAATTAACATTCTATGATGAATGTCAAAGATAAGTGTATTTAATGTAATTAGGTACATTTTGTTGTTGTTGTTGCATTGTTGAAAATAGTTTGTGCTTTTGTCACTACAACATTTACATTATATAATGAATGTCATAGGTACTTTTCTTGTAGTTTTAGTTAGATTTTGTTGCTACATTCTTGAAAATATATTGTGTTCTTGTCACTACAACATTTGCATTTTGTGAAGAGTGTCAAAGGTACATTATGTTGTTAAATTGCAAATTAAAAGTATAATTCAAATGTGATGTATGTTGGGGTTTATATGTTACATAGTTGATGTTGTTGATTAAGGACATACCTTATTGACCATAACATTAATTGGGCACCCTTTTTATTTGCTATTTATAGAGTATTAGTGTCTGTCTACTACAATGTGTATATAGTTGCAAGTGGCCAAGAGGTAAACATGAAGTTTTGCTTTTACACACATGCTTACACTTCCTAATTAAAATCAATTGACCATAATTAGGAGTTGGAAACAATTGTACTTTCAAGTTGTTATTTATAGATTATGTTATTCAAGCAATTTATTGTTATTCCTTTCTATTTGTTGTTTTCATTTAATATATTTAGAGAAATTTGATGGTGTCCTTTTCTACTTATTATTCATAGAATAAATTCTGAACATGTTCTCAAATTTTGTTATAGTTCTTTGCTTAGAACAAAGATTACATAATGCAACATTGGTAAAAACTCATGGCCTAGTTGTAGTCTTTTTGCCAATAGTTGTTTTACATGTATGTTGAATTGTGTTTATGTGGTTTGAATTAGGAATATTGGTCCAAATTTCTAGCTAGACCTTCATGTGAAAATATAATTCACATATGTAATGTATGTTGGGTTTGTGCATTAAATTGTTGATGTTGCCAATTAAAGACATACCTTCTAGTCTTGTTCTTACACACATGATGCTTATGAGTCACAATTTGCTTGAGTGTACAAAAACAAAATGGTATTGTAGTCTTGTGGTATTTTATCACTGACTTTGTGTTCAAATATATTATAAAAATTTAATATTTGGTGAAAAAAACTTGTATCTTATGTGTATTTTGACCTATTTATAGATCATATGATGTTACAATTCTAAGATAATTAATTTCAAAAATATAGATGGGTATATTCAAGTTAATAGGAGCCAATTGACATGTAACTAATGTTTGGATTTTCATGTTTTAGTATTAAAATTTATATTAATGTTGTAAAATGATTTAATGTGCTTACATAATAATTTTTAAAATATATTTTGCAAACATGTGAATTTGGAATGGATTTAATAAGGATAGAATGCTCAAAAACACTTCTAAAACATTGTATCAATGTTTTTTATTGCTTGATGGACTCTTGAATGACTCCTAAATGATTTGAAAATGGAATACATTTAAAGGGATTCTTTCTATACATCTTTACATAATAGTATAATGCAACATTTTTTTGGGTCATAAGAAAATTTTAATGATTTTTCTAGTTTACAAATGGAATATTTTAAAGATATTTTTAAAATATTCTAAAAATAATAAGTCACTAAAGGTGCATTGTTGGTTTTTATTAATGTGAATGTAAATAAATCAAACACTAGAGTACATTGCATAATAAAAATTATAGTATCAATTTTGCGTATGATACACCATGTAACTTGGTGGAAATCATTACGAATGAATAGTATCATCTTTTTGTACCTGGGTATATAACTCCTTTCAAATACAATAGGAAGTGATTACCCCCAATTTAGCTCAAAACCAAAATATATTGCTAAGTGAACAAAAAATGTGAATTTTTAGCACATTCCCATCATTTTATTAGAGGCTCATCAATATAGATGTAAGTGGACCAATTAGATATTCAAAAGATGCATTTCATATATATATATATATATATATATATATATATAAAATATTATAATAGTTGTTTTATATTCAAGTGGTTACACTATATAACAATTTTATACATGTACCTAGGAGGTATTCCTTCTATTAGACAAGAATTTGGTCTTTATACAATACTACCAATATTTATATGGTATTTTATTTCAAAATTGCATGGGAACCTATGTGAGGCAACATTTTATATACATTCAAGCAAACCATGACTCTTAGGGTGAGTGTAAGCTAAGGTTGTTCACTCTGCAATACATGAAAAGATACCCAAAGTACATTTCCAAGTTGCATTATTTTAAGCCAATTGGAAGTTACAATAGATGTGCTACAAAATATTTAAAACTTGATTTTATTGAAATATTTTAAAATTAAAATAGAGTCTCTAATAATCATAACATTAATCATTGGATCATTTTGAAGTCCATTCAATTGATCACTTTATAAGTTCATAGATATTTTAATTTCATGAGTTATGCATACTAAATACTTACATCATATGTGTACTCAAATTAACAATCCCAAAGTAAGTCCTTATTGGGAAATTATAACATGTAAAGTACAAATTAATTGTTGCAATTACAATCATATCATAAAAACCATTCTAATTTTCTATCCATGGAGTAGTTGAAAATTGAAATAGTCCATTATATTAGACATGTTGCATTTTTTATTTGATGAGTATTGGTATGTAGCAAGAATGCAACTAATCCAAAACCCAAAACATTCAAATTTGCATGCTTTAAAAACTATTAATAAGAGTTTTTGATACCTTCCACTTGTATTAGTATTTTTTAAAAAAAATCTTAAATAAGCTTTAGTAATAGCACAACACCAAAATGTGACATTTATGACTACAAAACTAGTCATAAATGCCACTAGTTGCTAAGATAGTCACATTCATAACCACCATTACGATTGCACCTACGATTGTAGAATATTATTTATACATAAAATGATTTATAATTATATATAATTATATGAATATTTAAACATATTTAAATATAATTCTGAATATTGATTTTACAAAATAATTATTCATTTAATTTATTTTTAAATTATTTGTGTACCATATATGTATGATTTGTACAGAAATTGTATAGAATTTATAAACAACCATGTAAAATGCTAATGTATTATACATCATTATACATACCATGATTGGTTAATGTACATTAATGTTGACTACATTCAACTTGGTCAAACTAGTCAACATCACGAGAACAAGTATTGAGCCTTGGACCTCCTCAATAGGGCCCAAGGCCTTTGCCATTCACCTACCACATTACACTTGACACATAAAAACTTTATGATGTTTGAATGTTTTGAATGTATAAAAATACAAAATACAAAATTTAATTTCTTTTCCAATACCTATTCAAATGAAAATATGAATTATTAGACTTTGGAGCATATTCTATGTATGTGGACCAACTAAAAATTCAAATAACAAATTTTGTACATAAAAACTCACTTTCAGAAATTTTCAATTTTGACATATCTGATATGTTTCAATACATGATAAACTTTGATAAATATATGTATAATTTGAATATAAAACATTGAATTTTTAAAATTATTTTCTAATTATGAGATATGAATATAATATAATATATGTATATGTATTATGTACCATACTATATATTCATAACATGAATTTTACTATAATACAATCAATTTACATAACATTATAATTGTAATTTTTTACATTATTTCAATTTTTGTAATTTTATATTTATGAAAATCTACACATTTAATACAATATACCCACATACATATGTAGGGTTATATGTATATAAATATTATTGGAATATTTTTAAAATATATATACATAATACAACATGTATTTTATAATAAAATTATAATTTAGAAAATTGTAGATTTTGTTTAATCATATTTTTCTGAAAGGTCATTATATATATATGTTTAGTATGTTGTAATTTATGAATCCCAAACTAATGGATAAATTTGATCAAAATTTGTTAAAATAACATGAAAATGCTTGAATTGTGTTATTTTTGTTAAACTAAGTTTTTCTATTATTAAAATAGGATATTTATATTAAACTTGGCTAAAATATAGCTAAAGTTCATTAATTTTGTTTAATTTTTGTTAAAATAATATAATTGAAGCTAAAGTAGGTTAATATGGCTAAAATAGGATAATATTTTATTTATTTTGATGAACTTGGCTAAAACTTAATCAAACTTGGTTAAATGAAGATAAAATTTTCTAAACTACATGATTTTGGCTGAATTTGGCTGAATTTAGCTAATTTTTAGTTTAATTCAATTAATTTTTGTTGAAATTGAATAAATTTGGCAAAATCTAGAAAAAATTAAGTTAAATTTGTTTATGTATTTGGCTAAATTCCAATAAATTAGGCTAAACGTGGATAAGTTAAAACATTTAGGTTAAACTTTGATACTAAAATTAAATTTGGTTAAAATTGGTGAAATCAAGTTACATGAAAGCATTTAGGCTAA
>Ga0116227_10002032_pt1 | contig 46063 bp, 30 predicted proteins | sample S1TSphgellanicum_FD_89693 | JGI IMG/M metagenome (GOLD analysis project Ga0116227, IMG submission 89693) | Host-associated microbial communities from peat moss isolated from Minnesota, USA - S1T2_Fb - Sphagnum magellanicum MG | ecosystem: Host-associated > Plants > Peat moss > Unclassified...
AAAAAAAAAAAAAAAAAAAAAAAAAAAAAAAAAAATATATATATATATATATATATATATATATATATATATATATATATATATATATATATATATATATATAATTTTTTAAATTTATATGTATTTTTTAATTTTTTAATTTTTAAAAGCCTTTCTACAAGGTTCCATCAGATAGTGTAAAGACCAATGCTTGGTGGGTACTCAGTTTGGTGGGTTAGAATTGTCGGTTCTGGTTCCAGTTAGTTAGTAAAAATTGAATCGAAACCTGGTCTGATTTTTTTGAATCAGGTTCTCAAGTTATTAAAGAACAAAACTGGAACTGGGAACTCGAGGTTTTAAGAACCAGACCAAAACTGGGTCTGATTTATAGAACCTGAATTGGGGGTTTTTTTTTTTTTTAAATTTAAAAATTTAAAAACCAGACCTGGAACTGGATTCCAAGTTCCATTTTATTTTTATTTTTTTTGCAAACCACAAATTGGTACTAGAATTGCTCTAATAATATACTTAAGTTATTCATAAAAGTAAGGAAAACACAGCACCATAACCCCCTCTTTGGACATAAAGGACATGAATGAAACAAAAAAGTACACTGGGGGGCTTAAATGGAGCTCAACAGGGACTCAAACTCAAATTAGCAGCAAAATTTGGTGCTGAGTTTCATACTGTCTTTTTTTCCTTGGTGTTCCCAATGCGTTTCATATTATTCTCAGCATGTTCCCAAAACCGGTTATCAACTTGGGTATTGATAACCTACCAGCCGGTTGTTGATTTGTTGATAACCAATAATAACCTAACTTCTTGGTATTCCAATTTCTAATTTTAATAACTTATGACATGGTTTATCATCCAGGTAGTTTAGGGTAGGTAGCCAAGAATGTAGAAGGATCTTTTTTTTTTCCCTTTCACTTTTATTCCTTGTATTTAGCCAATTATGGCTAATGTTTTTTGTTGGGTGATTGTCAATTTGACCACATCACAAAATTGCAAACAAAAAACCGCTGCTTCTATGCCTCCAATCAAATGCCCTAGGGTGTGTGAGTCCCCTTATTTTCCGCTTTGTCCATGTGGGGTACATGGTTGTTTTATCCCCTCTCAAACTAGGTCCTCTAGACGCCTGATTGCCAAATGTAGGGTTTGGCATACTCAAGTTCAATAGCCTTTCAAAATTTTGGAAATATTGTTATGTTATGATTATGTCAGGTTGAAATGGTTAAGAAGGATATCATTTATAGGTGTTGGTAGATATGGCATAGAATAAGTATTGGGTAAATTTGAGAAGCACCATATTACCTTGTGAGAACTATGCATCGGAATTTTTTTGATATAGGGACTTATTTTGGACTCATCCATGTATTAGGTGGATCATAAGTTTCAACCTAGCTATTTTGTGTTAAGAAAACACTATATGCATGAAGGGGAATCAAATAGCTTCACTTCATATGTGCCAAAAATATTAGGTTGTAAATGGGAAGATGTGAAACAATATAGTAGCTTATTTATGATAGAGGTGGGTATTTTGGAAAATTGAGAGAATCATCTAATAGGCCTCAAGTTAACAAATGGTAAATGTTTATCAAGCATATGTGAAAAGGAAGAATTAATCATCCACTCTTTTCAAGTACTTCAAAAGGTTTGTGAAAAGGGCATTAGGCTCTGTCTTTCATGTTTATATTCTCTCAAAAAGATGTGTGTGAATTTGTGCATGATGGAAGAAATACTAGCAACCCAAAGATGTGTGAGTGTCAAAATGCTTGAAAGGACAACTTATATGGATTTGGCATCATCTTCATAAGGAGAAGTCTCTAGGTGTGTGATGAGATGCCCCTTGGGGGTAGCCTGAATAAAGATCATGGCTTATGTGTTGTGGGTGATCCTAGCTATGAATGAGAGGTGTGTGTGGGGTTATGACTTGTGACCTTTGTGTAAAAGGACTTTATTTCAAAAATGAAACCTCATAGACCCATACCAATCTTAGGCTATAATATTCTCCTGAACTTCAATTTGGTAATGGGTAAAAGTATGAACTATTTTTTCTACCATCAAACATGTCCACGGAAATCCCATTATTTTTCAAGTTGCTAATTTCTTTTTGGGACATAAGTTGATATTATTGTGCCCAGACCAAATAATAGGCGTTTGAAATATTTATCTTTGACCAAAGAAAATATTAGTTATGTTACTTGCAGTTTGTTATAATTAAATTTTGAGACCATTTGTAGCATTTTGTTTATACATGGGCACAAAATAGCATGTTATAATTTGTTGGGCCAATAAAGACAATTTGAGACCCAATCGTTTTTTTTTACCAAACCCAACTTTTGTATAGTTCTTCTCTGTTTTTACTAAATACTTTGGATTAATAGAACTTATAAGTAAACATGCCATTGTGATCAAGTCCATGACAACTTGTACAAAAACCAATTACAAATCTGAACCCTTTTCATTTTTATTCCACCTTTCCCACAATACTTTCACATTTGTCTTACACTAAGCATTTCAATCAAGAGACAGACATATCATAAAACTCAAGTCACACACCAAAGGATCTCATTGTAGTGATGGCTAATTTCAATGGCATAAAAAATAATTTATCAACTTCCAGGAAAATTAATCTTGCCAACTGCAAGTTGGCTGATGAATTTATCAGCTTTATGGAAAATAATGAGCTACACACTTCGATTCCATATCTTAAATTACACTTTGATTGATCCAAAATTGAAGCCAAGATAAATTGCACACATACCAAACCTTAAATTCCAACTAAAACCCATAATAAAAATAATAATAAAATCTTAACATTTCTATGGTATTCTAACTAAGTTTGGTCAATAAAACAGATTATTTATGATCTTATCTATGCAATCAATCCTTCTACATAATTGTGAGCTGATATTCAAATTTTGGACAACCCAAGTGGTAATCAAACATCATTCTTTAATGTAACACAAATAATATCCAATGAACCAAAAGTCCAAAAGGAATTCGATGCATTTGGAAAGCTTAATGTGATATGAAGCAACCAGATTGAACCAAAACCAACACCCACAAACACACCACCATGGATTGATAGTACATGAACAGGACAACTTTTTTTCCATTGGGTTCTTGTTTCATAACTAACATCCCCCATAGACGAGGGTTCTAAAAATGTGTTATAAGGGTCTAAATTTTGAGTTCGTACAACTGCATGGCCTCAAAACATGAAACCAAGGGTGGTGCATTTTGGCGTGCTGGGTCACACTAGCCGTTGTTGTGAACTGGCCAATTGACAACATAACATAGTTCATACATAGTTCCCCATGGCCGCATAGATCTAAGTTTTTGCCTACACCATAATAGTCTTAAGGCTATTTCACTATTTAAACTTTCGAAATTAACACTTTCTTTATTTCTTTTGTGAATAGATATGAATCTAGAGTCCAAGAAGTTCACCAATTTGGGCCTCATAACACTCATGCAATGGTTGTTTTATTACTTGACTCTTTAACCCACAAGCTTGAGACCAATTCACTAAATTAAGCTAAATTCTAATACACATTATTATCACTAGCCTTTCATTTTTTTGTCTTGGCTTTTCATTTGTAAAGTTGGGTTTTTGCCGAAGTTGTCTTCTACAACACTGCACATTTGAAAACTTTTTGTTTTTGCCTTCATTTTGCAAGACTCAAATATTTTAACACAGATCACAACTCCATTAGCAACTACAAATTGTCAGCAGCAGCAACAGAGATCAGCAATTGAACACATGTGGAAAAAGATCATGCCAAGTCCAATTCTAATGTAATTTAGCCCACTAAGTTCATGCAGTTTGTGGTCTGCTTCTTCTTCTTTTTCCAACGAATTTCCTGTTTAATTGCATTCTAGTTTGTACAAAGATCAAGAACAGTGAAGAAGTTTCAACTGCCTGGAAGAGGAGAATTGTACAGATATTGGGTATTGGGTTTATACAGCATGAATGCAACTCTCTCTCTCTCTCTCTTACACAGAGAAAACAATTGTACGTAACTAACTAACAAGGGGGAGACAAAAAACATTCTTGAATGTAGAGGATCACACTAGTGTGAGAAAACACAGATCTGTACAGAATGAAGAACAACAAGTTCCCAATGCATGCTCTGTGCACATGATCTGCTTGAAAGAGATGAAGTATAAGGTGTACACAAAAGCTGCTGTACAGCATGCAATTGCAGATCCGATCTCTTCACCCATACGGTTCTGTCCATGAGTCAATGCCTTAGACATGATAAGCATTGTTTGCAAGAGACTCAGGATCGTGTGCCTTAACAGCATGCCCTTTCCCGAGGCCAAGTATATACACTTTGGGCCAAGACTTTGCAAGGCAATAGGTAAAATATTTTATTCACTTCAATTTTCTGCTCCCAAGGTGTAATGCTTGCTTGGGGAGGTTGTCACTTCTATTTTGTTATTAATGGGATGCAAAATATATATAAAGGTGCAACTTATTGAAAAATAAATAATATTATATTATTTATTTAAACGCAAAATCAAGTGTCAATAATTTTTTTGAAAATATATTTTAAATAGGCTAAAAATATGTTACAGACACAAAAGAATTGGGTGTTTCTTTTACACATGTGAAGAAGGGTCTAGGTTTAAACCCTTCTGAATTTTTCGACCCCTCCATTTGATCTACCCAGCGTCATTACGAAAGCCTCAAATCAGAAAGCACAATCTGATCAGGCTAGTTTCATCCCTAGGCCTGCACGAGCCTATTCCACGGACCCTGTTAATATATTTGTGTATATTTCCTACACTAATTCTATAACCCTTGTTTGTATGCAAACAAACAAGGGTTAACAAGGCATCACAAACATGCTGGCCCTGCCAAAAGATAAGATGTTGTACATCTACCTACTGTGTCCACACTCTGAACACCAAAACAATCCATTCCAATTTAAACAGTTGAAACACTTTCATCAAAGAAACTGGTTCTAATAAGGTAAAACTTCCAAAAGTTGGATCCAATGCGATAGTCCCTGTGTACATGTGGAGGCTCGGCCCAACAAACTCACTTTCTCTTCTCCCCATTCCTCAAGGTAAGTTGGAGATTCAGCTTTCATTATTATGGAAAATTTTCCTTGTGCAAATTTATTAGTTCTGGGATGAAATGGGAACCTGATGGGAACAAGGATAATATAATATGTTATAGTATACTTATTCAACAAAACCTTGCCTTGTTGTTCATGTTAGCCAACAAAATGATGACAAACAGTTTTGGAAATAAAAGTTTCATGCATCCAATGAGAAGGCTTAGCATGCACTCACAAGGGGTTCAATTTTTTTGCCTAGGTTGGATTTTTAGTGTTTTTCTTCCCTTGTTCCCAATGTGTTCCCATCATGTTCCCAGCAGGTTCCCCAAGTTGTTCCCTAAGACGTTCCCAATAGCACCTCAGATTGTGGCCATCAACTTAGAACCCGCAACTAGCTTACACATTGATCAAAACAGTGTTGGCCAGGTATTTTCCGGAATACCTCATGGGAAGGGCATTTTCTAAAAGGAGCATTAGTGAAGCCCGGAGGGCACGGCCCTAGGATTTTTTCAAGCAAACTTATGCCCTCCCGGTATGGACATAGAGGCATTTTATCTTTCACAAGGGTATGCATAATAGGCATGGAAAAGGGTGACAGGCATCTCATGGGTTTTGCAAAACACAAGCCCAACCAAGCAAGGGCATTGTCTCTCTATGGGAGAAAAGAGGCTTGCCCAAGTAGGGTATAGCCTGGGTTTGTTTTCAGCCATTGCCCAAGTGCATGCGCAAGTTGATAGCCCGGGCACCATGATTATCTAGGTCCTAGCTAGGCATCAACTAGGGCATTGTACCTGGGCACCCATACTCACTTGCACGTCCTAGTTGATGCCCGGCAAGAACCTAGGATTTAAAATTTCCAATCCAATCTATACACGGCCAACACTAGTTGAAACACTAGTTGCTCACTAGCAAAATGGGTGTCCTCATGTTTTTTGGCTTGTGAGTTTGAGGTGAGCAAAAATTTTTTGTATTTCCATTTGAGGCCAATTCCTTATAAACTCCCTTACAACCCTACAAGAAGGTGGTTGCTCTAGACCCTTCTTATATCCTTTCTTGGGTGATTTTGTAATCAAAGGTAATTAATCTGCTATTGTTGCTGGAGTTGTGAAATGATTACACTAATGTGTAGTAGAGATTATGACAATTGCACATATGCACTTGTTAACACTTCAAACACTTGAGTCTTCCATAGCAAATCTCCATGAGACTGAAAAACGTAATCCAATTCCTCGATTATGCATTCTTGTATATTGATATACAAGGATTTGCTTCCCCTCATTTCCATTCTCTTGCTTTAACATGTTCTTGAGTGGCATGTCAGTTAACCCCATAAGCAACAACCCATTGGACTAAAAGCCACAAGTTGTGTACAAAGGAAATTTTCAGCAAGATAAAGAGTGGGGAGATATAGCAAGTTTGTTGTTACATTTTTTCAATATTGGAAACTTTTGTTACATATCAAAAGATAAAATCAAAATGTAGTTAGCAATGCTTACAAATAATGCTTATAAGCATTTTCTAATTTGCATCCTTGTGATGAAGGGCTCATTGCAAACATTTGGTGATTACAAGTTTTGTCCAACTCTTGTTGTTTGAGCTCCTTGGTTATAGTAGCAAGCAAATCATGTCCAACATTGTTCATAATATGTGCAACTTCCACAAACATCTTGCAAAAGTTCCTTGAACATCACCATGACAATGGAACCCATATCAAAAGCAAAAAATTGGTTCATTGTCACTAACATACACATAAATTGTATATCAAACTAATTAGTAAACTATCAAAAATTCCAATCTCATAGTTGTCAACATGATATAATAAGAAAAAAGGGAAATTTCTCAAAATGAAAAAAAACATGAGATCTATTCTTGACAAATAGCCTAATCCCAAGAAATCAATCTCCTTGAAATTTCTTAAAGCTTTCCTTGAAGTTTCTTTGTTCAAGGAAAATTATGTCCATAGGGCTAAGCTAACAAACTTGCCCCAAAAGCAATTGGCTGCACCAAAATGAAGTAACTATGAATGTGGAAACTTTGAAAAACAAAAGAATTTGCAAATTGTCTAAGACTCATTTATTGTTCTTTTCTGTTAGAATCATTCATGCAACTTGATTGCTTGGGATATAATTGTTACTTGGTATCAAGTTTTCACACTTTGGTGGATTACATACAAGACTATTGTTGGGAGAGTCTTGACAAGAAACAATTGTGCCATAAGCATAGATATCTTCATTGTCAGTTGGATTAATGAGTTTTGAAGAAGCACCCACAAAGCTTATCGGTTTAATTTCTTGCAATAAAGTGATTTGAGGATTGTTCTAATTGATGACCAATATCACACACAGGAGATAGTTTAAAGCATCTCAATTTCACATGCATTCAATAAGTAAAGCAAGCTTCAAAAGGAGACAATGGATTATGTGTGTATAGCTTACATGTACCCACAAGAGGAACAAGCTTCTTTGACATAAAAGGTGGTAATGGTCTTATGCTTGAAAGGACACATGTCTCTCCACATGCTATCCTTTAAAAAATCAATTTATTTTCAAAAAAATTTAAAATTATGTCTTTTCTACAGTCATGAAATATTTTTGTTATTGTATTGTTTAACATTATTTCACTTTGAAAGTTGACCACCTTCTAGATTTAAACATCATCAAAGCTACATTGATTTAATATATAATATTTGTATATTTCATGATAGGTCTAACATATATATCTATTAAGGAAGGTTGTTTATTTATTTTTTTTTGTTTGTTTGTCATGTTAAAATCTCTCAAACCAAAACGCCCCTTGTACTTCTATTAGCATTGGAAAGCCCTCATGAAGGGTGCCTTGAGTTGGTTCATAATGTTTAGACCTATGGTGGAAAAATTAATGAATATTGAACAACTTTTTCATTGAAAATTCATTTAAATCAATAAATAAATAAAGAGGAATTTTGGGCGCACTCTTGGTATAGTTGGAAAACCTTTGGTGAATAGGATGTAATGAAGGTGATTTGGAAATTTTTTAACTAAAGGTGCAAGAGATATTGAATTTTCAGTATTTTTTTGTCGTTGGAAATTTAATTAAAATTTTTAAAACAATTTTGGAAGGAAAATGTTATTTGGGTAACTGGCTCACATTTGGGACAACATAGGTTACACTAATCTATCTAAAATAATATAATGAAGGTAGTTTGTTTTTCTATTTGTTTTGTTTGTCACATTGAAATTTGCCAAACCACAACACCTCGCACCATGCACCTGGTATTATTAAAAACTATTGATGACTAAGGGTGCATTGAGGTGGTTTTGTAATGTTTCAACCTACAATATAAGAGCTATTGAATATCAAATATTTTTGTGACAAAAAAATTTTAAAAATTGAAATTAAAATTGTAGGATTATTAGGGTTCATTCTTGGTATTGTTGGAAATCCCTCGATGAGTGGGATTCAATGGAGGTAATTTTGTATGAGTAGGCCTAAGGTGTGGGAGATATTGAATTTCAAAAAAATTTGCCACCAAGAATTAGACTTTAAATAAATTTTTTTCACAATTGGGCTTTATCATTAAGGTCTTGTTTACATTTTATAACACTTCCATGGTCCTATTCATATTTAGGCCAAATAGCACAAGCCATGCTAGGGTTATGGAAAGCATGGATTAGCATGGGATTCTTTATTAAGAATATACATGTGTTTATTTTGTTTGTAACGTTTTGTTTATGACCACACCTTAACCTTCCCAAATTGCGAGGTCGAGCCCTTTGTAGCACTTTTGGTATTGTCAAAACGTCTTTGACAAGGTGGTGTGCATAGTAATTGTTTCAATTTTCAAACCAACAAAACAAAAGTTTTTGAATTTGGAATTTTTTTGTCATTCAAAATTAATTAAAATTTACAAATTTGATTTTTTCAACCAATCAATGTGTTTTCAATGTATCAACCTTATAGAGTTTTATTTGCCCTTTCACATCACATGAGGAAATGCATGAAGAATTTCCCATTGGTCATCCTATCTACCCTTGAACCTTAAACCTTTCACATCAGTTGTGTCTTTTAAAGGCCTTGGAGACGTTTTTTGAAAAAATATATCCCATGGAGCCTTGAAGATGATCACACTTGGGCCAACATTTAAACCTAAGGTGTAAGAGTTACTAAACATTGAACTGAAATATTAATGGAAATTGAGGTGCATTCATGATATTGCTTGATGAGTTCACAATTGGGCCAACAACATAAGCCACACTAATTTGTCTATGAAAGAAGGTAGTTTATTTTATTTGTCATGTTGAAATTCTTCAAATCATGGTGCCCTTTCTTCCACACTTGGTGCCATTGGAAAAGGTTCAATGAAAAGGGGTGCACCAAAGTGGTTTCATAATGTCTAGACTATTGTTGTTCAATTCTTGATTTCAAAAGGAACCAAATTTGGTCCCATTTTTAACCTTTTAAAAATTTTATGGAACCTCATTTTGGTCTTGAAACCAATTTTTTGGATTTCAAAGCTCTCAATTTTAGTCATTTTCAAAAAGAATTTAGACTTTATTCAATTTAACACCAAGTCCATTACACTCCAAATGGAATTGGATAAAACAAAAATCTAGATTTAGATTGGAACCAACTTTAAATTCTTGGATATTGAGTAATTATCATCATTGGAAATTAATTCAAAATTTAAAATTCATGATTATACTCTATCATCATGGTCCTATTCACACTTGGAGTAGTCACATAATCATGTTCACATTGGGTCAATGACACAAGCCACACTAGTTAGTTGTTAAGAGGTATGTCACCAATAAAATAACATTTCAATCAAGCAAATAACAAATTCCAATGATTTGTCAATATTCATTGGAGCTAGTTTATATAGAACAACTTTAGGTTTCATAAGTCATATAGAATTCCAAAATAAGATTCATTTAACCAATTCCCAAGTAAAGAAGAATTGAAATGTGTCCTTTCATAGTGCTTTTTTCCAATACCATAACCACAAACAAAATTTCAATTCCTTTTCCATCAATTTGCATCCCATTTCTTTTCAATAAAATTTGAATTAAACTTAAAGATTTCAATTCTATTTGAATCAATTCAATTCAAGTTGCAATGTCATTCAATATTTTCATTTGAATGGAACTTAATTTGTATTTATTTATCTCATTAGTTGATCATTACCGATAGTGCACAACAATGTGAAGCCCAAGTTAGTTATCATATACACTTTCTCACATAAGTTTAGGTGTTATATTGATTTGGTTAGAAACATTATACCCATGCCCACAACTATACCATTCATGGAAAACAACTTCATCCAACATGTCATTATTGAATAGAAGTCTATATATATATATATATATATATGGTATATTAATTCAAACTCTGGTGAACATGATCAACACCTTTAAAAATGTCTGTTTTTTAAATGGTAAGGGTAATGGGAGACATATATTCAAACATTTTCCTTGACACAATGAATTTGGTTTCTAAAAGTTTTTTTTTTATTTCTCTTTACATTTTCAAGTAAAATTGGAATTGTTTGTTGTGGTTTCTATTCAAACCCACATATGTAAAGAGGGATATGGATGAAATTACATAAAAGAAGTGGATATGGAATTGACTTTGCCTTAAGACTTAGCCTCATTTAAAATCTTGTTTAAAAATTGGTTAAGATTCTACATTTGCACCCAAACCTAATTGGGATGATTGTGCCCTAAACAAATCAAATAGATGATAGAAAATTTTCAACTAAATGTAAACAATATTTAGTTTAAAAATAAATTTAAAGCATCATGTCAATTATAGATGTATTAATTTTAAAATTACATTTAAAATATTTATATTAAATATTTAAACTAAGATCACACGAGGATGGTCATATCTTAGATAGTTTGAATAGATGACTTGAAACCTTCAATCATGTATTTAATCATAGCCATTTCCCCTAAAGGTGATAGCTCACATATCTTACTAAAATTATGGATTTCATCCATAGAACATTAAAATAATTTTTAATTGACAACAAACATGTGTTTTTACCTTTCCAAAGTCCTTATAACTTGTGACAAAATGATAGTGATATTTCCAAAATATTCCCAACAATGTTTTTCTTTTAAATTTTTTCCAAAACATGAAGGTCTATGCCATCTTCTTAAGAGGCATTTGTTTCGACCTCATATTCTAACATTGACTATCCATGCTTGAAATGATATTCTCTCAAAGAAGTTTTGAACCATTGTAGGTTTCCTTCCATCCACAAACACTTCTTGATGATGGATGTGGTGAACCTCTAGTTAATATGAATACTTTTTCTAAAGTTTTCTAGGTCTACCCTTTTCAACCAAGGACTCCCCAAAACCATGGAGTAAAGCTCCTATCTCACTTCACATTAATCGATAGTCTAAAGTGGTCATGAGTCCAAAAATTGAGATGTTAATCCCTTCCTATTTCACATTTTCTTTGTTAGAGTGGGGAGTTGGAATCCAAATTATCCTAGCCTATGGTCAGTTTTGTCATTAAATAATTCAGAAAATCATAAAACGAACATTTGGAAAATGTTTGTGTGTGGAGGTGACAAAAATGTTGATTATTTCAGCTCTTTAATGATTAAATTTGTGATCATGAAATATAGGCATTTGTGTAAGCAACCACCCTCTCCAAGCAACCCACTCAACACCTTTTATCTTTCTTAGGAGTGAAATTGACTTCCTTGGTTATTATTTTGAAGTCATTCTTAGTCCTCTAGATGCATAACATTGTGATATGTGTGTGCTCTTTCTATTGGATGGATAATTTGGACTTCTTTTGATATGTGTGTTTAGATTAAAAAAATGTGGACTAATAGGCATGGATGTACAACATTTGACCATTCATTCAATGTGACCATCTACCATATACATGCAATATTATTTTTTAATGTATATCCAACATATGAAAATTCAAAAACATCATTAATAAAAAAATGGAATGATTTCATTATGCAAAAATAAAGTGACTTTTTTGAAAAGAAAAATCATTATTAAGTGACTAATCTCTAACCCTAGGCTATGATATAATGATTCAAAGTGTGAGGGTGGACACTTGTTCTTTGGCTTGCAATAAGGACCATGAAAAGTCTCTCCAGCCATCCAATTGACACGTGTCTATTAATTAATTATTAATTTATTAAATTTCATTTTCAACAAATATATTCTTGAAGATTCAATATTTTCCTTCCTAAAAATTTGTTCCTCAAAAAACACAATTCTTGAAATTTTCAACCTTTTTGAAAATAACATAATTAGTGTCAAAGTTGTCAAGTTGAGGTCGTTGTATTCAAATTTGTGTGGGTGGGTTGGCAATCATCCACAAGAGCAATAATGGGTCAAATTTGTTTAGAGGCTAAAAAGAGAAGTAAGTTTTTCATTTTTATTTTTTTAAAAAAAATTTAATGAATCCTGGCTAGTTCTAGTGACCAATAAGAACTTGTTGTTTAAATATGGTGACAAGTAACTTTTTTTTCACCTCAAAATATGACAACTTTTGCAGTTTTTTCCAAGAAAAAAAACCCTTTGACAATTTACAGTTGGTTTTTTTTCAGTCACCATAGTGCGAAAATTCAACCAAAACAAACCAACAAAAAACCACTAATGCCAAGGTACTATGGCATTAGTTTTGAGCAACATAGTTAACTCATTAAATTTGTTATGATAATGAATGAATGTTGTTGAAGGGGGGAAGAATGTGAAGTGTGGGGAGTGGGAAAAGGGTGGGGTGTCCAATTAAATGGATGGGTATGTTGAGGTTTCATTGGGTTAGGCAAGAGTAGGTAGGTAGGTAGGTAGGTAGGTAAGTAAGTAGGCAGGTATGATGAACCATTGAAAACAAAAGAAAAGCAGCAATCATCCTTTCTTCTAATCACTGAGAAGACAAAGAAGCACACACTATCCAACCATTCCCTCTACTGTTTACTACAAGTAGCTCAGCTTCCACAAAGCTCTGTTTTATCACTCTGACCCAACTAACACACCCAACCATACTTCTCCAACATTTCTTCACACCATACACTTAAGTGTAGCATAACCTAACATACTGCCATAGACTTGATTCAAGATCATGCTATGCTTGCAAATCTCAAAATTAATAATACAACAAAGCTAATACTGTAACTAAGACTCATGTTTCGCACTAATTGATTCCTAAGAGTGTTAGTCAAAACAAAAAACTAAGAAGAATTTATCAAAATTCTAAGGAATCGAACCCAGCTCAAAACACATGATAAATTTGAAACTTACTGATGAACTTAGCCTACTTAAAAAGACTATTGTTGGAATTCTGAAATGATCAGATTGGGGCTGCCAAACCCCAGTTTTTCCAAAATTAATTATTTCAGCAAGATTTGTTGAACATGAGTTGAAGGGTATGGTATTGTTGGAAAAAGAAAAACTTGTCACCATAGCCACCACACTGCAAAAACAGCCCACAACTCACAAATGCTTAAAGAGTAAATTGCCAATGCAGAACAAACCAACTGAGAAGAAAGATTGACAGAACTGCTGCCATCGCAATTTCCAGCTTCCATCCTCAACCCTAATTATATCTTGGGTCTTGTATCCAAATCCTAACTTAGTTTTTTCTCGCCATCTCTCCCATTCATCTTCACAATCAATCCATTTTTTTTAATAAGAACTACCATCTGTAAACAACAGGAAACAATGAAGGTTGTGTGATCAGAGTTGATGCCATCATCCCCTTCAATAATCATACCCACTAGCACAAACCTTTCTTGTGCATGTGAATTGGTGTATTTGCATTTCAGAGAAGGCATACATACAACTTTTTTGCTTAATCTTGATAGCACAGATCATATTGCCCAGTGTCCATGCACACAGGTTGTTGCATGAAAAACAAGTAGACCATTCTAAAACAAAAATAATCAGTCTTTCCATCAAGAGAGTCATCTTCACCATTTCTCACAAGGATATATATATGTCCATGAAGAGTGCAAAGTTGAGAGGATTTATCTTTGGCATTGTCCATCAAGCTCAAGTCTCCAAATAGCCCCTAAACCCTCCACCTTTGTGTCTATACATGATCTGAAACATCCCACACATAATTCACATCTCACCTTCCTGTCATTTTGGTGCAATAGATATATAATGTTGTTGTTACCAACATCTCCTCCAGGATGATGATTCATGACAAAGGTCTTTCCCTTTCCATTCAAGCCCCAAATTGCAAGATACAACAAATTTCGCTAAGTTTAAGAACCAAATTGGGTTGTGTTATAATACATTGAAAATGAGGCGAAAATCTTGTGACCGCAAGTGTAACATCAGGAACACCACAGAAATACCTTCATGAGGTTTATTGTTTATTCAAGGAAATGATTTGATCACCTTCAGTCCTCACACACTGTGCAACCCAGCCTCAAAAATTTGCGACTTTTGAGAAATTATTAACTAGTACTTAACAAGTAAGAAGTACACTTGAATAAATTTTATTAAATATTTGGCTTCAAAGTGCTGAACCTGCTAGGCTATGATTGTATACAAACATTTCTAAAACACAATCGTACTTGGGTAAATGATGATATTGCACCACTACACTTCATTGTTGGCCTTCGCCTATCCATGTAGGGATATTGTGTTTGAGAATCATTATAGAGCATACAACCTAGCTTTGAATCAAGGCAATCCTGAACTAGTCCCTTGAAGCTAGTGTACTCTAAAAATTCATGAACTGTCCTCAAGTGCAATCTCATGTTCCAAGATGCAATGCTGATTCTTTAAACTTAGTTAATTTAACATGCAAGATTAACAATAGCACATGTGAAACGGAGTTGCACACTCATAAGCAACGATTTTTGTACTGGTGAAAATTTGCCTAAAAGTGATATTAAAAATTAAGAAATTAGAAAATGAAGTGATTTTGGACTTTTTGATTGCCAGAAGTAAGGAAAGAATAGTAAAAATCATCAGATTTCTATATTTGGTTTTCACTTTGTAGCCCAAAATATAGAAGAATGATTAAATATTTGTACTTTATATTAAGTTTATAGCCATATTTGGCTAAATCTTCCTAGGTTTACATGATTACCATGTTTTCCTCCAGCTTCCTCTGGATGATCACCACTTTGGTTACAAACAAAATATTCCTCCAAAAAAACATTGCTCAATTGCTAGTCCAGGAATGCTTGTCAATAAAGGAAGCATAATTTAATTTCAAACCATGCCAATTCCTAAAGAACAAAATGGTGGTCTTTATGGGAAGTAGTTCACTCTACATAACAACTATAAAAGAAAAAGCTTTACTCCCATAACATTATAAGATGGAAATGGTAGAGTGTTAGAATGTTGGAAACCACTTCTTTTTCTTTTTTTTTTGGAAATTTTTTAGGGTCGGTTCTCACATGAATTTTCAAGAATTGTCCCGATTCTTTGAACATTTTTGATACCCACCTAAGGGTTCAAAATTTCCATAAAAAGTTGTAGGATAGGTTTTAGGTAGGCTGGTTTCACATTTTCCATAATACTAAGTTATCATACATCGGATCTCTAAAACAAAATTTGATTTTTAGAATGAAGAACTTGAATTGTAAATTCATTAATTTTCCACTAGGTTTGAAGGGGATTTATAATTAACCCTACAATCATTTGGTCAAGTTTTCTTCACAAATATCAATTTATATAAATTGTCTACTTGGGAACAATATTTCCTTAAATTAATATGGATTCTAGGGAAAATATTTTCCATGTTCATTTGAGATTTGACAAAACAAAAAAGTTGACAAGCAAGCAAACCAATTGTTAGACCACATGTACTCATGTTTGGCCCACCACTCCACCATAATGCTCACTTAATGTGTTTTACATTCACATGATAATGTCCGAAATTGCGCAATTTTTTATTATGAAGCTCCTTGACAAGCTCTTTTGCATTGGGGTCTCTTTCAAAGATATGCAAGTTGAAATCCTCATCCCTCCATGTACATCATTATCCCCAAATTGAAATGAAAGGTGCAAGTGATAATGACATATAAAGAAGATAGGAAGCAATGCTTTTCTAACATATTCAACGCATTGTTCATGATCAACAAAAAACTAGTTGTGTTTGCCCCATACATGTTTGGTAAAACCTAAAACCATACATGCATGTTTAGTATCTTAGCGCAATAATAATTTTTTATAACATAAAAGGCAACAACAATACAAAAAATTTAATCAATTAAAAATTAATCTCATGATGATTTATTTTTTATTAAATCTTCATCAAAGCCTTATTGAAGTTTTTAAAATAACATCAAATTAATTTTTTTAATTTATATCTCAAAAACGAATTTTATATTAAAATTTTAATTTATTCTTAAATTGACTTGTTTTAATTTAATCAATTCTTGCATAATCTTTCAAATCAATTTTTTAAGAATTGCATTTTAATAAGATTTAAAAGAATTGAAGCTAATTATTTACATGTTTATAAAAAAAAAATCATTTAAAAAATTAGTCATATGATATTTTTTTACATTTCATGGTTATATGAAACTTTTAAAAGGCCAATGAAAACCCCAAAAAATAAAATGGTTTAAAAGAAATATTAAATTAATTATCCAACATTCATATTTGGAAAAGAAACCCAACAAATAGATGGGTAGACTTCAAAGCAACCCAATCAATTGGATGGGTGCACCCAAAATCTACACATGCGTGTCCATTAACTTGGGGCAATAAAAACACAAATTTTTTAAAAAAAAAATTCTTGTCATATTTTGTTAGAAATGAAAAAAAAAACATCAAGCATAAAACAAATTTTTTTCTTATGTTAGAAATAAAATGTCCCAACTTTATGCTAATTATTGAATCTTCATAAATATTTCTAACAATGTGAGTTATTCACGCTTTCTCTCAATTTTAGACTTAATTATATGATAAAATGCAAGGCATCACTTAACATCTAGTGGTCACAAGATTGGTTTAACACACAAGTGGATACAACATGAAACAAAATAATCACAATCATGTGAAAAATATGCAACATGAAAAGGTGATGCATACATCTAGAAGCCATAATAGTAATATGCCTATGGTAACATAGAACAATAACCTCCATGAATTTCTTATCCTTGTGGAAGCTATCACTTTACTCACAAATTTGCAAGACATTTCAAATATAGCTGGATATTTAACATTTGCTTGTCATGCATAACATTGTAAAATTTACAGATGTTTGAATAAAGTCATGCTTTGTTTTGATTGGAATATTCAATTTTTTTTGAGGGTATTCCAAAATTTGTTCAAGCATTGCTCCATTTTTGCCCACCCTTCCTCGGGTTGTTTGGGCCAAGGACACATTTTTGCAAATATGCTTTTGTAGATTTTTTATAAATATATTCCAATCTTTTATAGAGTTTTTTATCCATTATAGCATGTTGGTAAAACTTTTGAAAATGCAGGCCTCAAGAAAAAAAGTGCCTTTGAAACACTTTTTGTGTGTTTAGAACTATTGTTGGCACACAAAAGAAACCCAATTCAACACATTCTTATGATAGGTCTCCAAAATTTTATTTTGCAATACCTATATTCTATTCATTTATTGAGGGAATATTGTTTCTCAATTACATATTTGGAGGCAATTTTAATTGATCATTCCCCCCTTCATTGATTGCATTATCCATGCCTTCATTAATTATGAACATATTTTTATTTTCACTAGATTCAATTTTCTCAACCTATAATTCCTTGTGAGAAGGGGGACATGCTTCTTTGAATTTACGAAATACATTCAAGTAAAAATATAAGGTCCCACATATTGATTGTTAGGTAAAAATGATAATTTAATTAGTTTTATAATAAGATTGTGTTTATTTTAGAAATCAAGGTATAATTACATAAGGTGTGCATTAATCCCCATATTAAAAAATTACTAGTGAGTTTAACAAGGTTAATTAATGAATAAATTCAATTAGTAGGTTAGTAAGTGAATCAGTACTAGTAAATGAATTAAAAATTAAATGTTAAAGAATGTGAAGTGAAATATATTTTTGCATCATTTATAGTTTGAGTCATTTTGAAAAAACTTACACTTTAAATGGGTATTTTGGTTTGTCATTTCCCAATTGCTTGGTTGAAGAATATGCTAAATACATATGGTATGTCCAAAAAAATAGTTTGATCACTTTATCATACCATGTTTAGTTACATCCTCACCATTCCTCACAACTTTAAATAATAAAAGTGAAAAATAAATAATATAAAGTATCCAAATTTAATGCAAGAATTTTTTTAAAGGTGGTTTAAATATGTGCATATTAAAAACTTAGATATTAATAAATTGAAAATAAGTTACCTTAACATAATACCCCACACAATATCTTGTTTGATGCAAGTAAACTACAACTTTAACAATTGATGGCTTCCTTACAAGCTTGTGAAGAAAACCAAATAAGGATATTTTCACAAAATAAAAAACTTGTTATTTTCCACTACAAGTTTTGTTGTTTTCTGATTTACATTTTTTATAGACAAATCCTAAATTCAAAGAGATCCAAAATTTACAATCAACATTTTACAAAGCCAAAGATTAAGTCACTTTCTCCCTTTCTTTATAATGCAAATGCAAGAAAGCAACTTGAACTCTAGAAAAAAGCTGGTTCACAACCCACACACACATTCAACTTCTAGAAAAGAGTTAATGACATAAAATAGGAGTGACACTTACTGGAGCCAAAGGAGGAGTAGCACCATAGAAACAATAGCAACACCATAAGAGCAATAACAATTGCCATAGGAACAACAACAACACCAAAGGAGCTTGAGCACACTAGAAAAAATTGGGCCCAAAGATTGGCACTTGGTTTTCTATGCAAGCCGAAGGTTAGGATGATTTCACCAAGTGGTTGCAATCCATGGTTCAAACTTACCCCTAACCCTAATGCAATCACCCTCATGCTTGAACCCCACTGGCCGAGAACCTAGTATCACATGACCCCCTAGGCATCATAAACCCTAAACCTTCAAACCATCAACAAGTATCATGCCCATGTTACCTCTGAAAATATTATTGCAAGAATTTGGCTATCTTGATAAAGTTATCCCTAAAGTCAGACGATTAAGGGGCGAGAACAGCCAGTTTCGGCATAATAGTGTATCAAATGTGTAAATGGGAATGAAATATTACAAAACGAAATAACTGGGACCCAAAATAGTTTCTCCACCAATTTTAGTGGTAAACTGAGTTTCATCCCCTCTTTCGTTTTTCCTGAGCACCTCCACAGCTGCTACACATATTTTCACTGCTCCTGCCTGAACAACTACTATAATTGCTTTCGAACAGTGTACATGAAATGCTGAGTTCCAGCATATCATACTGAGATGTAATAAAATTTCCTTACTTTGCGGATACCACTGAAAGAGTGGATAGGGGGTGAAAGAGAGGGTGAATTTAGGGTTAACTTTGATGTGTTGAAGGTTTATCCCCCTTATTACTGTGCATGTTGCCTCTGAAAATGCAATTGCAAGAATTGGCAATCCTTATGTCTTCAAGGTTTAAATGTTAGAGAAAGTGTATGCGACCAACTCTGAATATTTAAATGAGTGTGACTTATAAGTACACTTTACTTCATTGTGACTCCTCAAGGGTTTTTAATTAAGTTGCAATTTATAGACCAATTTGAGGTGGGGTTGGGGGTGGCAGGGGATTGTTGTGCATTTTACTTTGTCAATGGCTATTGGCTATTCATGTGAAAAAGGTAACCAGTGATGGGTCTGATTTTCAGAGTGGTCCACACAAGCTTTCTGCAATTAGTTGCAACAACTTGTGTGCTATTGGAATTGATGATTTTATGGACATTGGAAACAATATTCTCGATAGAAAGAGAAGAAAGAAAGAGGGCATGCTAATCAGGACATTCTGACATTTTCTGATCAAAATGCTTTTTTGTCACAGAAGCAAGCTCTTGTTGTGACATTGATGCAGAACAGCAAGAGAATTGGAACCAATTCATCCAGTCATCATCCGTTCATCCATCCATCCAAACTGGAGCGTTCGTGGGCGCTGCTGGTTCACTGGTGGCCGATTCTATCACAATCACATATGGAATGCCCGATGAAGTGGAACAAGACGACACAAAGTACTCTACAATACTTACAAATGGTAAACAAGACGACGCAAAGTACTCTACAATACTTACAAAACGATAGTCAGTTGAAGAATTCCTTCACAAAGTACTACTCACCAAGGAAACAAGGGTGTGTCACACTGTGGGCCTTGCCATTTACATTAAAATAGGATCTTAAGGCAAAAGAAGAATTATGGAAACTCAAATATTTCACCATGCAAAAATATATTAATCTTCAAAAAAATCCTCTAAAAGAAACCAAAACCCTTCAAGATAGATATTATAACTCCATAACTAGTCTCAAGTTTCAACACAAGCCAAAATATCATCTTTCAAAAATCCTCATATAAAATTAGATCTATTACCTAGGCGCCAAAATCCCTTAAGCTACTATATACTCTTTAATGAATCTAAACACAATATCCTTGCCTTGCTGCTCTTTCTTGTAGTCGAGTGCAAAATTAGGGCAAAGAATTTTGGCTAAAACCCAACATTTGCAGCAAATTCAGCACCCATAAGAAAAGATAGATCAGTCATTCAACATTCACTTCCAAGAAAATATTCTTGTTGCACAATTAATTTTATGGTTTTGGGAGGACCATAAATAAATAAATAAATAAATATATCCCAACACATGTCAGCCTATTTAGAACTCTGGAAGTAAGCTCTCACAAAATTAGAGCTGTACAAGGCCAGGCCTACTTCTTCCTGAGTTCTGATGTTGTCAATGCTTTATAAGCTAGAGGCATTGATATGGACAACATTAAATACATCATGTTTTCCAATCACTTGTGTGACAAAGTGTTTCTGTCTCTGATGGGTGTTCATATTTTATGTGAATTTGAAGCCCTGATTGTTCATGCAGTGATTATAATTATTTGTAAACTTTTATTAATTTATGATTTTAAATATTATAAATTAGTTTTCCTCCTTTATTGGGTGTATCATAAAAGGCATGCTCTATAGGGTTGGTGAACAAGACACCTGAATTATTGGGTGAGTACTTTACTCTCTCTGTTGCCTTTAGGACAGACTAAAAACACTTTGGCACTGGGAATCCAAACCCTCCCTCTCTCTCTCTCTCTCTTTCCAAATAATGGTGTAAAAAGTAGTCAGAAACACTACTGTTTCCAAACCACTCCCTGCAACTTTGCACGGTATTCTCAGCTAATTATTCTCAACAAGAAGGATGATCCCTTTTTCCTTTATTTATTTATTTAATTTTTTGTTGGGTTGCAATGGGTTGGTCTCATTAGTTTTTTTGGTTGGCTTAAAAACTCCTAAATGTCAGGGCAGACCAATTTGGTTCACTTTTCAGTGTATATTTGGCTTTCCCTGACCGTTACGGGGTGACATTACGAGGTTAAGTTAAACCCTAAAGAGCAAGCCCGAGGATTTTCAGAATATAACAGAAATTAAAGTGTCCACCACTTTTAGTTCCTTTGGGCCTTTATGGACTAAGTAGCCTGCAAGAGCACCCAGGTTACTATGAAAAGTCAAGGTGTGTGATCACACAACGAGTCTATTCACGGTAACCAGCACCACGCTCACGCTAATTACCAGACATAACCCACAAATGCAAAGGTTTGAAAGTGACCCTGCAATCATCTTAATCATGGATGACAAGTTGTGTAATTTGGTTTGTCAATGGATGAAAAATCATGCAACCCTCCTTTCAATGGATGAAAAAACCAATGTAACCCTCAGTTCCAATGGATGGAAAAACCATGTAACACTCCTCTCAATGGACGAAAACTCATAACCCTATTTGTCCTGTTTAGATGAACTAACTATGCAAGACAAAAGAAGATGGGAGAGGAGGTTATGCATCTAGAGGAGCAAACAACTAGAGGAGGGAGAGGGCCAATGAGAAAGCTGGAGAACCTCTAACACTGTAGGAGGTTGTGGCAAAAGGAGGATGAGCAGCAGCAAAACATGGATTCTCTGATGGATGGGTAAAAAGTTGCACAGTTCATAAGGCATATATGACAGGCAGCTTTTTAGCTCATAATCTCCCTCTATTTAGTTAAGGAAACTAGGGATCCCCACTCATGACTGGCTTGCTGAGTGAGAGAGAGAAAGAGAGAGACACACACACATACACACACAATGAGATGGCATTCTTATTTATCATGCCTTTCCAGTTAGTTAGTTCTCACACTTTGCTTTGGAGTGAGAGTAATACATACTCTCTCTTTCACCTGGGATGAGATTTGTTGTAAGTTAGTCAGTCTGTCGATCACATCATAACATATGTGGGTCCAGCCCGGGTCGGTTGGCCTTTTACACAAAATCCATCAACAACGAACTCTCTTTGAAGACAGACAGACACACACAGACAGACATTTATTTGCTTCCGGTGAGTTAATGACCCTCCTCCGTTAATGGAGTTCCTAACTACTAATTAGCTACCCTGGCATACTAAGTACATGGAAGAAAATGAAAGAGATCTACTTCTCTCTCTCTCTTTCATGGTAGTAGAATTTGTCTATTGTATGTTAAGGGTGCCTTACCCTTGTCAATATTTCTTCTACAACCAAGGAAGAAACCTTGTGCATAAGGTGCCTCCTCCTCTTCTCAAACAAAATGGCCATGGCTAGGATTCTAGCAGTTTTTTTACCCTGGACAAGGACCTTGAAGGGGCCTATGGTGGAAGCCCTCATGCTTCCCCCTCTTGAAACCTTGCTAAGTACCTGTATAAGTCGATAAGTATTATAGGTAAGCAATGTAAGTGGTTACTAGGTAGGTAGATGCATTTGAATGGTTAGTTTATAGCTCACCAACTTGCTTAGATATGGAACATGAATAGGTGCAATGGAAAAATATTTTCCATTCCACAGACCATCCATTGTGCATGGAGTGCTTGTTCACTCTGGCTCTGCATCCACTGATGAGTCCATTGAGGCCGTATACACTATATACCAATGTTGGGAGCTTATTAAAAACATGAACAGACCTCTGGTGGTTATTATGGTATTTTCCAATCCTAGTAATTTTATTAGCCCTCGCATTATTATTATTATTGCTCATGCTGGCCTTCCCTTCACTTGAGCACCCATGTATAAATTTCTATATGATGTCCTACAGTCTTCTAATAATAATAATAATAATAATAATAAATATATTGTAAAGTGCTTGTCTCATAGGCAAGTGATGCATTTTGTGTGAAATGCTCATTGTAAGGAGGATCCGTATGGTGGGACCTCTTGGGCACCCAACTATAAATTTCATCTAAAAATTTCCTGATGTACACACCGAAGGTGCTACCCTTTCTTTGTGTAGTGTAAAGCCCAAGGCTGCATGCTTTATTGGAATAAAGGGCCTTTGCTAGGTGGAGCCAAGCATGGGCCCAATTGTGGTAAAGCCTCTGTCCAAGGGCTTTAACGTGTGTAAATACCTGCTCCAATTTTTTCCCTGGTATATCACAGGAGGAAAAAGAATGGGAAAAATGTGAGGTGTTTTTTATATAAAAAATGGAGCACGGAAAAAAAATTCTGGGTAAGGTGGCATCCCATTGAAAAATATACACTAAAAGAATCGGAGCGGGTAGGTCTTTACTCTATTAGAAGAAGGCTGGCCTCATCAGCAACATGATTGAATGCAAAAGCCCATCAACTTCCCTCTTGGATTTCACTCAAACAAGAAAATTGTGTGATGAGCCAGCAGGGTGTGTGTTATGTAAGAGAGAAAATGATGATGGGATGTTGGGCTGTTGTTGCTTGTTGAGTGCACAAACTTCTTAGTTTACTAACTAAGCAAAGTGAGTAGCCTAGGTACTCAATGTTGCGGTTTTTTTAAGTCAGATGTTGCATGTGATGTTAAGAACTGGGGCCATGATTTTTTATTTTTGGTTTTGTAACTGCTGCTGCCATTTTGTAAGAGACCATTTAACAAAGGGGGCAGGAATGATGCTGCAAATTTATACAACTGCTACCTACCTGAAGAAGAAAAGCCGTTTGTCTCCCCCTCCCCTTCCTTCCCAAAAGCCAAACACAACTTTGTACACCAAGAGATGACATGCATGCAGCAATAAATAAGATTTTCACATCTTTTGAATTTTTTTCTGTGTTGTGTTGCGTGGCAATATACACATGTAAACCCTTCCTTTGTTGGAAACTTGTCACATACAAATTCGAACCTAGATTTTAGTTAGTCACTTAGTTTTGAGGCAAAACTAACTGACCCAATTGTCAAACATGACGAATTCTAGCCTTTTTTGGCTAAACTTGCAGCAACATCTAGCTTTGTAAATGATAACAGCCAATACCAATCCTCCCAGATTTTTCTTAGCATATTTGAAGGTATGCATAAAATCTTGTGGAGGCAATTTGCCATAACTGTGTCTTCATTGCTCTGTTGCCTGTACTCTTCATTAGAAATCAAGTCTTGTCACCATGAAAGATGGTGCAAATGTTGTGAACTGATACCCAATTTCGTTAGATAGTACCCAATTTCACTCACTTTCCAACCACACTCAAATTTGGGGATGGAACAGGGATTGAAGGATTAAGTTAGGGCCCAAATAGATGGTGACTTTGTGGATAACTTTAATGTACTGGTGACCACAATGCTTCTTTTTCTTCATCTTGTACAACAACACAACATAGCAGCCACTTCAAGAATGTCTTTGGCACTCCAATTCTTTTGTTTCATCTGTGTACAACACAACATAGACGCTTGAAAATTGCCATAGACCATGTGAGTGTTGTCATCCTATTGCCACTACGTACTAGACAACTCCTCGAAAAGTGAGGAGATCACTCTTGATCCACTCAGACTGTAGTCGGAGTCAAAAATTTTGACTACCCCCTACAGGTGACAATAGGTGAGTAACTTAACACGAGTAAGAAAAGGAATTTTTGGCTGGGGGTCTTGCTATTGCTTTTTCTGCAAGGGAAGAAAGGACTCCGTGTATGTATATATATATATATATATATATACACTACTAACTCACACCCACCCTGACCCAACTGTCTGTTGAATGCAGTCAAATAAATTGGAGGTGCAGGGGATCATTGGAAATTTTTTCGTATAATTGAGAGGACACACCATTATAGCTGCTACTACTGCTGTCACTAGGACTACTCACCACCAACAAATTTGCACTGCACTAAAAATACAGCCTGCTTGTTTGTTCATTACTTTACCTCTTGGCTAATGAAGGCAAGGCAAGGCAAGGAAATGAAAGGAAGGAAAGGAAAGGAAAGGTGAGGCTGGCTGCTACTTAGTAATGATATGATACCCCACCCTCTCTCTCTCTCTCTCTCTCTCCCCTGTTGCTTCTGCACAGCAATCAACCCCAGACATGCATCTTGGGCTGGCATCTGCAGCAACAATTTGTGTGTGTTTTTTTAATTTGTGTTTCCCAGCTTGTGTGAACAGGCTCTATCTGCAGAACCCATCTGGAATCTCATCTCTGTCAATTCCAATCAATTATGAACCTTACACAAAAAAACCCAATGGCACCAGCAAAGGGTTAGGCGAGGCCAACCAGCCAGCCAGCCAGCCAGGGAGGTGTGAAATGAGCTCTCTTTTCATCCATCATATGAAAACCAATTTTAAGCTCATGTTATGTCGGTGGCCACCTCTCTCAGTCTGTCTGTCCATCCATCCGTCCAGGAAAGACCATAATTGCAAGATGCGGGTGTGCCAATATGTATGAACTAGATAGTCACTCAATTGAAAAAACATGTCTAGTTAGTTAACACCAAGAGGAGGGCAATGGTAACAAGCATGAACAAAGAGAAGTACTACAATGGGGGGGGGGTAGTTCCCCATTTGGTTCTCAAACCTTACCCTAACCCCAGTTCAAGTTTTAAACTGGTGCTAGAACCTCAATCTAGTTCTGGCTAATTTCTTGAGTGTCTCGAACCAAAACCATCTCTAGGTAACTGACTAACCCGGGTACCTGCACAACACTGGCGTGTACTAGTGTTGGCTGGTTATTGAGTTTTGACACAGTTATCAAGCCGGATACTAATAACCTACCTGGATGACCTTTTTGGTTATCATCCATAGCACCAAAGCAGTAGCAGACAGAGGAAAAGAGTACAAGCTGAGCTCAGGTCTTTCAGATTAAGTCAGAATCCACTGGCCTAGGGAATTGCCATCCACGTAGGTAGGTACTTCAGTAGGTAGGTAGGTACTTAGGTAGGTAGGTAGGTACTTAGGTAGGTGGGTAGCTAAGGGGAGGCCTGCACCCACGTGCAGCAATGCACGAGCACCTTGTCACATTATTGAAAAAGGAATCTGGCCACGTCACCCAATGGCAGCACTCCATTCCTGCCAGCTGGAGGATTTGGAGCAATTCCATTGGTTATTCAGGCAGCCCACCTATCAGGTAGGTACCTAGTGCCTTCTGATTGGCCAGCTGTCTTTGCACTGGCCCTGTCTGACGAGTCTGGGGGCAGAAGGTAGAACTTTTGAAAGGGCATCAGGGCAGCAGTAAAAACCAAAGCCTAGGTAATAAAAAGTAAGTACCTTTCTGGTGTTTTCTTTTTTTTTACCTCTTTTGTGGCCGTTGCGGGTCTTACGGAGAGAGAGAGGGGAAAAGTGTGTGCAGTATTTTACCCGCACTTACACCTCTATACTCCACAATAAATTTTAATTCATTCTTTTCTTTTATTTTTAATTTAATTTTAGAGTCAGCAAATTGAAATTTCTCATACTATAGGCACATTGGGATGTTTGAATTTAGGTGAAGAGGGGTTTTAAGAGTCCAAGCAAACCCCAAAAAAAACTTTCTCTTTGGGGGGGGTGGGGGATTTGTAGTACCTTGGCAACTTTGACACATACATACATGTATGTCCAATAACCAATTAAATAATCATTTTTCATTTCAAGAAATAGAATATTCCTGAAGGTTCAATATTCTCCTTTTTGAATAAATTTTTTTTAATAATTTGAGAATTTGAAAAACTTGAAAAATAATTCAATTAATGTGCCAAGGTACTATGGCATGATGTAAAAACTTACATAATTGAAGTTTCGTGGGGGATCCATTGTATGGGATTTTTAGACTCCTAGAGTGGGAAAGGAGAATGGGAACTCATTGATTTAAGGGGTTTGTGTTTTTTTTCTGCCAGGAGGAAAATGTTATTTGGATGTTATGTTGTGATTTGGGAGGCAGGGTGGGTGGGTGGGCCTTCTGAAAGTGTTTTTATTTAGCAAATTTCAGCCGGCCTAAATAGGAGGGGGGCTGGGCTGACCAGCTTCTGGCTACATACTTAAATGCTTCTCATGTGCAAAATTGGTGGCCTTTTCTTGGCTCCTTTTGTATCCAAGTGTAGGGTAGGTAGTAGGGGGGAGGGCTACAAGGTGGGAACTTGGGGGGGGGACTTTTTGAACACATTTTGTTTGTTTTGAGAGGGGGGGTTAGGGGGGTGGCAAGGGAGGGAAGAGAGAGGGGGGGGGGGGCCTGAGTTGGAACTTGGAGGAGGTAATGAAGCTGATGCTCATCCAGATTTGGCAACACTGCAATGACGAGTGCAAAAATGAACTTTCTTTTGGAAGTTTGTGTATTCCTTATTCAATAAGGCAAAGGCCTGACATGAGAGATCAAGGCTTGGCTGTAATTAGTGGGAGAGGAATAAACAAAACAAAAAACACTGTGGGTACTTCAATGTGCTCATACATGTGCTCTTGTCGTAATGTCACATAACAAAGAAGCCAGAAAAACTCTGGCAAACACAAACCAACAACAAATCACCTGATCATCTATGTACATATCCACTTGGATCCATGTTTTCAGCAAGGTGGGTGTGACAGTGTTAATGAGGCCAACCTCACTCAAAAGGCCTTTTTTTTTTCTTTTTTTTTTTTCCTCCCTCACACCCACCCACCTCATTTATCAATATTTGTGAGAAGGATTGCTTGGTAGGTAGTATTATGATGATGGAAGGGCTAGCCTACTTGGTGGAGGCTGGGTGTTTTTGTTTTTTGTGTCACAATTTCAATACTATGTGGGAGTGTGTGTGGAAAAAAAAGAAAAAGAAGAAGCAAGGACAGACAACATTAAAAAAGCAAGAAACAGGTTCTAGAAAAACTATATTTAATAGGGAAAGTTTAGTACTATTTTCTAAACTGGGGTGATTTACCTGTGCACTACGTACCCAACTTACTACTTACAGCATAAGAGGATAACTAATAATTCCCCCCCTTAACGATAAGTCAGGACAGAGGCTTCTGACCGTGGCCGGGCCGCCCGCCCGCCAGCCAGCCCGCCCGCCCCCCTTCTTACTATTTTTCACCAAATTTCAAAACGGGGTTTGGGGGGAAAGTCTGGCCGGTTGAGCTTTCCCCGGACAAATCGCGGGTGCGACGCTCCGTCCATCGGCCCCACCATGTCAGAAGATTCCAATCAGACCCTGATTACTGCCGGGTCACACGCCTGTTCCAGAGAGGGAAGAGGGACCCACTCATGGGTCCCGACGCCCCAGCTTCTTCCCCTCCCTCCTTTCCCCAGCCTACCCGCGCCCCGCCCCGCCCGGGCCTACCCGCCTGCCGTCCGGCCCCAAATTGGTACCTTCCTTCTGATGAGAGCGAGCGGGTGCACGAAACAAGGGGCTGTCACCACCCACCCACACCCGTGTGCCTTCTTCCATTTCTTCCCCAGAAAGTCGCAGTTCCTTTGTCTCAAGTCTGAACCATGTTTGTTGTGGTCTCTAGCCACTATCGCCGTGCCAATACTTTTCTAGTACACTTACATAGCATAATGTGTCTTGCTTACGCAAAATGTGGGGGCATTTCAGAAAATGAAACCCTGAATATCACTTCAAAGCACTATGTTTTAATTTAAAAAATCATCTATTTTTACACTTGGTTGGTTAACATCTGAGGATAGGGGTGTTGTTGACGCAAGTGCCCCTTGACTTCATCTCAGGCAAACACTTACTTCCTTTGGGAACTCCCCCACTCCTCACATGTTACCCTACTACTACATGTAACAACTTTGGAGAAATTGGGTGGAGTATTTGGAGGGTGCCTTAGCAAGCGAAACTTCTCACTCCACCCTAGAGCCAGAGATTTTGTGTAAGATCCCTGGAGCAGGGTCCTAAGAGGCCTTTGCAACACGGGCGGATTTCTGTAAGGCAATGTCAGCCGCTCATCTCTGTTGGTTGCTACAAAGGGGAAAGGCACATAGCAGTGTAGCCTTCTGGCCTCGGTTCACAGCACAAAAGGCACTGGCAGCAATGCCTTCCCGGTATATATATGTTACAAAACCTGGGAGAAGTTTTGCAAGGCAATTTCTAGCTCTTTCCTGGAGTGTGGATCCAGAAGTCACGGGGGCAAAAGGCACTGCTGCTGCTGCTGCTGCTGCTGTCAGTGCCTTCCGTCCTGTGACTTCCTTCCCCTACACATTCCAAACTAGCGTCCAAATAGGCCTGGTTTGCATCCATGTTCCAAAGGGGCCTTGCGGCAGTGTGACTCCAACCTAGGTATCACACCTTGACCCCTTACTTCCTTTTCAGGTTGTTGGATTTTAAGCGATAACTTACTTACTACACACACCTGGTTGGTCTGGCTACTTGGGGAGCTGGGGGGGGGAGAGCAACGACACATAGGTAGTCCAAGAATGTGTTGCTTAAAATAAAATAGGATCAGCTTAATGACGGACTTCTTATCCAATCCAAGCGCTTTACAACAACAACTAAGTAGTAAGGAGCTGAGTATTATTGGTTCCATTAGCTGTGGGCGCCCACCATTTAAACGGTCCTGCTAGGATGAAGGCGAGTGAGTCAAAAAAAACAAGCAAGGCCTCGGTCAGGGCCACAGGCTGTCAGTTTGAGAGTGTAAAGACTTGCACTGATTTGTTGAGTGTAATTCAAGAGCACCTTACGGACCAGCCATAATTTTTCCCTTCCCCGGGCATTGCAAAACACAGAATGCCTGCTGCTGGTGGGAGGGGCCGTTCCGTTTGTTGAATCACCCCAACAATTGTTTTTTCTTTCTTTCCAACTATCCATACCTACCTACCTACCTACCTACCTACCTACCTGCCCGCTGGGTATCACAGGAAAACAATTAAACACCAGTTCAAGTCTTTACACTCAGTCAAGCCCCATGTTCACAGGCTTTATCACAATAAGGAGCCGCATGAGGCGGACCTTGGCCATGCGTTTTAATGGAATTGGGCCCATGCTTGCTTCGATCTGTCTCACATGGGCCCTTATTCCAGTGAAGCCCAATGCCATGGGCTTTACCGCAATAAGGAGTCACATGAGATGGACCTTGGCCATGCACTTTAATGGAATTGGGCCCATGCTTGCTTTGATCTGTCTCACATGGGCCCTTATTCCAGTGAAGCCCAATGCCATGGGCTTTACCACAATAAGGAGTCACATGAGATGGCCCACAGCCTGGGGCTTTACCGCAATAAGGAGTCACATGAGATGGCCCACAGCCTAGGGCTTTACCCTAAATTTAATTCCTGCCTTGGGTCAAATGAGATAGACCTAGGGCCATGTGCTTTAATGGAATTGGGCCCATGCTTCTCCAATCTGTCTCACACGGGCCCTTATTCCAGTAAAGCCCACAGCCTGGGGCTTTACCCCAAACTTAACTCCTGCCTTTGGTCAGGGATGCTTGTTTGCCGGTGCAGTGCGGTGCTGTGCTGTGCTTGCTTGATGATTGTAGATTATTCCTTGTTTGCTGGGTTCTACTGCACCTGCCTGCTGAAGCGTCCTTTGTGCGTTTTCTCCTTCTCGAAAGAGGATGAAATAATGGATGAAATAATGAGCCCCACCCCATCCTCCCGCCCCAGCACCCCCCCCCCAAGCCCCCACCCCCCAATGGTTGCATTATTGTGGATTGTGGAAATAATAATAGCCTTTTTCTGCGCAACAAAACTTGTCGTGTAGCGCCTCATTTTCCCAGGAAAAGAAAAAACTAAAAAATCATTTGAATAGGTAGCCTGAGTCTATCTCTCACGTGACTAGCAGAGAGGGTCTACCAGAGGGTAAGTAACTTATCAGAGTAGGCAGTTGATGATTAAGAGGGGGCCCCAGGTTTTTGCTACTTATCTCGCCAGTTTCAGCCAAAAAAAACCAAAACAAAAACAAAAATTCTAAAATGTTTTGGAAAACAAAAATATTTCTAAGTGTATTTGGAGTTCATCTTGGACACACTACCGTCTAGTGTTGCTCTTTGTTTTGGTTCTTTTAAGTGGTAGCTAAAGCCCAAGGCTGCGTGCTTTACTGGAATAAGGGCCTATGCAAGGTGGAGCCAAGCATACGCCCAAGGTTCATGGGCTTTACCAGAATAAGGGCCTGCACAAGGTGGAGCCAAGCATTGGTCCAATTCCGAGGTCAAGCACTTTACGGTGCATAAAGACTCATAGGATTTTTATTTTATTTATATATATATATAAACTAAAAGGAAAGGCAAGCCTTGTGGGCACTACATTTTTTTGAAATGCATGGTTCGCCTTTGTGGATGAAAAGGTACATTCAGGAAGGCGCCCTTCAACTATATTTTTAAAATCCATTTTTTTTATTTTAATGTGAATACAAAGCAAAGCATAATGTAATAATGCGTTATTTCATGAGATCTAAATTTCCTGAAAATGAGGGCCAATCTCTCTCTACCATATAGTAATGAGTCCAAGTCTTTATTATTACTTTTTTTTTTTTTTCCAATTTGCTGGAGTGCTATTGGATGCTCTTTTCAAAAATGATATTAAACTCTTTGAAAATGAAGAAAAAAGATTGAGTCAATTATATATTTTGCCAGGTTATTTGATTGGGCCACGACATGAATGGACAAAGATTAGGTGGGTTCTCTACCTACCAATTTCCTTGTTCACACTATTCTATAATTGACACAAGAAAACATGAGACCAACTTGGAGGGAGTAGGATTATTATTTTATTTTATTTTTTAAAAAATTTGGTTAGGAATTCATAAGGGAATCAAACAGACGAACTTGCAGGGAGTAGGATTTTCATTCTATTTTATTTTCTAAAAAAATGGTTTAGGAATTCATAAGGGAATCAAACAAAAAATTTGTTTGAAGAGAGGTGGGGGGGGGGGCACTCCTTTCTCACTGAGGGGGTGTTATTTTTTCATGCAAACCAACAAAACTTTATCACAAGAGAACAACACAACATGCAATTTTTGGTTGGTTTGTGAATGCTCGGTCAACTGACCGACCGACCGACCAACCAAACAAACAACCACCAACCTCGTCATTGGACGAACTCACACCATGTACAAAAAAAAAAGTGAACGACATTTGGAGGCATGGATGGAGTGCGCCTTATTGCATCAAATTTCTCCTCCACAAAAGGGCCTGACATTTCAAATTTTTAAAAAAATGTAGTGGCCTCTTCTACAGGCGTTTCATTTTTCAAAACGCCCACTTTCATTGGTTTTACTGTGATACCCAGTGGATAACCGGGCACGACGAGTCCAGACGCCACTTGGTAATTCCGCCGGCATTAATTCATTCATTCATTCACTAGTTGTTGTTGTCTCCAGGTTCCACATTAAGAATCAGTTCTTCTCCAGGTTCCACACTTTAAGAACCAGTTCTTCTCCAGGTTCCACACTTAACTTTAAGACCCAGTTCTTCTCCAGGTTCCACATTAAAAGGAATCATTTTCTTCTCCAGGTTCCAAATTAAGAAGAAGAACCCCCACTTATTACTTACTTACTTCACTTACATGTTCCAGTAGTCGTTGTTCTTGTCGTTCATGTGTCAGGAATGAATAATTTCATGTTAATTGTTATTCCCCTTGTGTTTTACCTACTCCATTCGTAGCCTAACTTGGCCCTGGCTCGCTAAGTGGGGACTCTGGACTCACTACGTCAGTCACCGGCGCCCGGGTCGCCCGGCCCTTGCCTATCTCACGCGCCACCTACCTCGTACCCATACTGGGCAGTGGGCACGTACCGGTTACTTTCTTGCCGCTGCTACCCGGACCGGATCGGGCCGCCCAAGGCAACAGAAAGGCTCTTCGCAAGCCGTCGCGGTGGAGACGACGAAGGAAACGCTCTCTGCTCGCTGCGCTCTCTCTCTCTCTCTCTCTCTCGGAGTGCGCTTCCTTGCTTTCTTCCGATTTCACATCATCATCGCGTTCCCGATGCGTGTGGTACACGCTTGTCATACTGTAGACTGCGAGCTCGTGGTCGGATTGATCGTCTGGTGTCAGGTTTTGGTGCAGTTTTCTGTTCACTGGAGGCAGTTATGTGTCCTGTGGCTTCTGGCGGGCGAACGGGCGTGAAGTAATAAGAAGAAGAGTAGAAGAGCCTCAGGGAGGTTTGAGGCCGGAGATGGAATGCGCGTAAGTAAATTCCTGCGGTCCTTTTGATCCTAGGATTCTACAACAAGACGCAGATGCATTGATGCATAGATGCATAGAAAGATAGACGCACAGGCGCACAGATACACGTTGCAATTCGCTTGATCCTTGCAAGAGCTCTTGTTGTATTTAGTTTCTTCCCGTCTTCCCATCCACGGGTCCCCTTCGCAGCTTTCGTCTTGCTCGGTTGTGGAGCACCGGAAGCTTTGCTTGCCTGTTTTCTTCTGTGTTCTGACTCTTGTGCGTTGTTCATTCTGCATTGCCTCGTGTTCTCTGTCTCTCTATCTGTGTTGCAATCGGTTTGCCGTTGGGTTTTCTGCGGAGACTACCCTGAGAATTCATCTCTCGCCTTCGTCAGGAGAGTAATTTAGTATCGCTCCTTTTCTCTCAGCACGCGGCCGTCAAGTCTCTTTCTCGTTACTGTAATGGACTGGTTGTCTGTTTGCTTGCGGCTGTTTTCTGGTCGAGTGCACACCGCTGCTTTTGCGTGAGCAAATTCCGATCTTCACCATCGTTTTCCTCTCTGGCACTCCCGGTCCTGCGCTTTTGTTTTCCATTCCCTGTTCATCCTCTCTCTCCCCCCCGATTTTGTCCCTGGTCGCATTGCCGCTGAAACAGACATCAACAGACGTCAGCGCACGTAGGGTTTTGTTGTGCCTGCGAGAACGAATCATCAGAACTGTCACCGGATGGAAAACAGCAGCACGATGAAGGACGTAGAAGATGAGACGGAGATGGCGCTTACCGATACTGAGGACTGCGGCGCTGCTACAGACTACGTCTCATTGGATAGACACATTCAGGCGCAGCGAGTGGTGGCTCTTGAGGTGAGTAATATAAGTTTCTCCTTTCCTCCTCAAGCGCTGTCGAATTCATAAGCGACGGTGCTGCTCCGGAGAGACATGTCTGAAGAAGAGAGTCTTCTCGAGTCCATCCAGAACACGATCATAATCATCAGGATCGTGTCTTTGTGCAGATCCTGCATAATCTGCTTCAAAGTTCAGTGAAGAAATGGTTTTTGTCTTATGGATCTAAGTCCCTGGGATCTTCTCTGTCTCCCGAACTTAGAAGAATCTCATTCAAATCAAGCTCAATCTGTGCTTTTCTTCTTATAAAAAGGCTCACTAGTTAATCTCTGAGAAAGAAGATGGCTCTGGACATGTCAAGTTTGTCGAGCATTCTCCTGTCACCAGCATCCAGTGCCACCATTCAAGTTCTAAGGCAGCAGTTTGCATGCATACTTCTTACACATATGATTCTCAATTTGAGATCATCTTTTGCCACCTGAAGTCCTTCCTTCTTTCACAGTCTTTCTGAGGGAGAATGAATAACACAAATTGTTGTACAAGTTACAATATCAGGTCAATCAATGTACATAGCTTCTTTCCAAGAATGAGCTTGCTTGAAATTTTCAGGACCCTATGATCTTGTGAGGCTGAGTACTACAGCAAATTGAAGTCCTTTCACCAAGAAAGCTATGGGAGAAAATCCATATCTTAATAGATCCTTGTGGTGCAGTAATGAAAGTTTCTATAACTTTTTGCAATGCGCACATACTAGTGTTCATGTTGCTTGAAGAATGGGTGAGTCCCTAAAAACCTTGGTTAAAAATTGAGGATACTTGTTCTCTGAGTATAGATCTATAAAATTGGTTTCCTGATTTGGGGTTGTTGTTCTGCATCAAGGACATCATTTGCCTGGGACACCCCTCATCATCTTGACAAAATTTGTAATTTTTTCCTATGTACCCTTGTGCCACAGGAGAGGAGATTGGATGCTGCAATCGAGGAGCTACTGAAATTGGAGAACCAAATGCGTTGTGCTGCTGATGTTTCCAGAACCAGAAGAATAGTGGTGGCCATTATTCAACTCTGTTATGAAGCACGAGCCTGGAAAACTCTGAATGATCAAATTCATCTGCTCTCTCAGCGTCAACAGCAGCTTCAGCAGGTGCTGTAGTGAAACTCTTGTTACAGTCAAAGATATCTAGGTTTCTGACTTGCCCATTGCTTTTTCCTTTGGTAGGCCAGCAGTTCTTGTGTGATCTACTTCAACTACCAATAGTGTCAAAGTCAGTCCCTTGTTCAAACCATTTTCACAGGTGGAGAGGATGCAAATGGAGCATATAAGTACTTTGCACTTCTCTGTTGTTTCTCAACATCAGAAGTAAAAGTGAAGCTATCATGGTTTGGGCCATTCAATCCTTAGATTTGGTTGGATGGGCATTGGTGGTTTGCAGGCAGTCAAAGCTATGATCCAGCAAGCTGCCAAATACCTAGATGATACTCCAGACGTGGACACTCGGAACAAGCTGATTGAGACTCTCAACAATGTCTCCTCTGCCAAGGTGACCACAAAGTTCTTCTCCTGCTTATTCTAGTCAGAGAGTGTACCAAAGAATGCCAACAGAACAGAAGAGCATATTTGTGTCATTAAACTTGTTTCTGAATCTTCTTTGCTCCAACTAGGCTTGTAGAGGGAGGTGTGATCAACAGATCCTTGAGTTTGTGAACCAACCACATTACTGTAAGTATCAAGCTGAAGTAGTCTCACTTTGTGCAGGGGCTGAGGAAAATATTCTGGTATGTGGTTTTGGCCCCCCATGACAATCTTCAGTCTGATGCAACAAAGAATACTGTGGAGATATTGAATCAGTCTGATCTCCCCAGAGCTTGGTACAACTTACCTCTCTGCTATTTTCTCTTTCTTCTCTGGTTTTTTGAGACCTCAGCTTGGCTTGAGTAGCCATGGGGAACAGAGTGATAGGAAATGTATTTATGTGGACTCTCGAACTGCAAATTCAGTTACTTTTTTTACAATTCTGGTGTAACGTAGTTGGTGAGAACTGCTTTTGTTTACACTGGGTCTAAAATGCATTTTTGTGAAATTGCAGTGAATCATCTCCAGAAACAGTTCAGGAACAGTTGCAGGAAGTTCAGGAATGTCAGGCACAATTGCAGGAACAGTCCCCAAAACGGAAATATGAGAAATGCATTCAACATTTTCAGGGCCAATCTCTGGAAAGACTGTACGCTCCATCATGTGAAAGTAGACCAAGTACACCCCCTCCGCAACAGGAGACAAAAGAAAAGGAGATCCCTAAATTTCTCTTCAAGAAGGTGGCCACTTCTCAACAACCTGTCCGAAGACGGCTATTTGACTCACCATCTCCAGCAGAATTGGAGGACTTCTTCTCTGATTTTGAGGAAAGGGAACGGAAAAGATTCACAGACAGGTGAGGTCCACCTACTTTGCTGAAACATGTTCAGTTGATTTTGTTCTTCAGCTGTGAATATGTTCTTGACAATGCATCTCCTGTGTTGAGACATGCAGATACAATTTCGATCCTTTGATGGATGCACCATTGCCAGGTCGGTTTGAGTGGGTAAATCTACAGCCAAAGGCAACAGCAGCCACCCACCATCATTCCAGGACTACTATCCGGAGATCATCAACTGTGTGAGTTTGATTGGATAGCTCCTACTCCAATGTGTTCCTCTCTTAATGGGATCATTTAAGAGAGTAGCAAATTAGGAATTGAGAAGAGCGGCAGATGGGTATCTCTGGCAGCAAGACATGATTTATGTTGCTTCACTGTAGTTTGTGAGCGAGTCCCCTGCAGAGTCTAGGATCTTTTTCTTTAAAAATCAGCCTGGAAACAGAAGCAGAGAGAAACCGAGGCCAAGGGAAAACAATTCAATTGAAAGTGAGATACAGAAATATACTCATCGATCCTCCCAGTGAGTGTAGGCTCACTATAGTTAGTAGTAGCCTTGCAAGAATTACAAGGCACAGAGAGAGAGAGAGAGATGGGAGGAATATAGACTAAATTTGAAAGCTGCAGACTGCTATGGCAGCAGCTCTTGTAAGAGTAGTAGTGGAACCCCATTGTTTTTCTTAGATTACAAAGTATCTCTAGCAGAGAAGAGGAGGAAGATCAGGTCAACCTGAGAGAACTCATGCGGCCCATTCACAAAAGACAGCGGAAAAGAGAGAGAGACACACAGACAAACAAGCACACAACACACCCATCTGTTCCAACATGGATTGGGCATGAGGAGGTAAAATTGTAGCATATTTTTTTGTATTTGTGGTAGTTATAATGTGTTCTTCACCTGTTATGGGTAATTTATATTTGTACAGTCTTTGAGTTAATCTAAATACACACAGAGTGGAGTCACAACTTTATTTATATAACAGTCACAATGGACTTCTTTTTTGTTGTTCCAGAGTATATGATGTTGCAGGCTCCTTTTTGTTGGAGAATCAAACTTGGCTGGCCATGATGCTGTTGGAAGTTTTTTTTTTTTCCTCTCTACCTATTTCCTCCAGCACTTGCATTTTGTTTTGGAACCCGTCTTGCATGTCTTTTTTAACATGGAAAATGCATAGCAAAGTAGATATCAGGATTTGGAATGTGAAGCCAGCCTGCATCAATTTGTGTGCATTTGGGTTTCGGAAAGAGTCAATTTCAAGCCTTGAAAGAGTTTGGGACCATAATAAACCAGTGTTGTAGTCTGAGAAATGAATCTCATCCAAGCAAGTGACTCTGAAATCTTTGTACAAGGCAAATAAAAAGCACAAGAACACATGTCACCAAAGAACATAACAATCAGGACACCACTACTCAGAGTTAATGACAACTAAACCATGAGTTTTGATCATGGTTAACTTATTATACTCATGGTTAAATTAATTTTGTGAAATTAATTTCCTCAGTCACACACACAAGGTATCAAAATAACCAGCATTTTACACAATACAAAGTTACAAATCTTATTTATTGATTTATTAATTTGGTGTTCTCTAGGGATATTTTATGTCAGGTCCAGCCAGTGTTGGGAGGTTCTCTCTAGTTTATTTCCAAAACAGAACTGACGGGTATGAGTCGGGTATATGGAGATCCTGTCAGATGGTTCTCAAAAATTACATGGATTGGCTCTGTCCCTTGAGCATTGCTTGTCAAAAACTCATAGGACAAATTTTGACCATTTACTCGGTGCTCTAAAACTCAAAGAACTCCATACTAGGACCTACCCTAAACCACCGGTTCTTTGCTGGCCAATTCTTTCATGAAAACCATTGGTTGTTTGAATTTTGTTCAAAAACCCAAAACCAGAGGTTTGTTTCAATTTGAAAATTTTCCAAAAGACAAGAACCTCAATTCTGGATTTGTCCAAAAAAAACAAAGTGGAACCCTAAGGTTCTTTGATTTCAGAACAAGAGGTTATTTACATAACAAAATCAAAGAACCACACAACACTGGTCAGGCCTCTCACACTGGTAACCTATTGTGTAAAGGATAGATCCTGTATGTAAGTAGGTAGGTATGTAATGTGTAGGTAGGTAGGAAAATCATTAGTAAGGCACATTCTTCATATCATACCAGTGAAACTTATACACAAGGTCTCCCTTGTTGAAATTTAGGGTTTTGAAGGTTTCAATTTGACGGAGTACAATTTGACCAACCAGTAAATGTACACATATCATACCTGGAGAAGGTTTTATGACACTTTTGTTCTTTCCGAGGGAGACTAGGAACACGTACAAAGTTACAATTCAACCAACTGTGACCAGATCAAACCGAGTTTTCTGAGTGCAGTGTCCAACATCCCGTGAATTTGAAATATCTTCTATTGGCCTCGGGTTCATTGATGTGCATGGAAATTTGAACTCATTATTGTGGAATCATTTGGTTTGGAAAAATGGGAAGTTGTAGTTTCTTCCCCCAAGCTCCAACTCCACTTTGGGAGGATGTGGAATTTTTCAAACACACTTTCTTTTAGGTATTTGACGTTTTTTGGCGTTTTTTGCCTACACATTTCAACATTCACCGTGTAATTATTGTCAATTGATTTGGTTCCACACGGTGTGGAACTTCCCATTTTGTTTATTTGCTCAAGCTTCTAATAAAAGAGTACAAACCAAGCTTCTACCCAATTGCCCCAAAGCTTCATATGATACTATTTCCAATACTTCAAGTCTAGACTCGATGATTCCCTTTGTTATATGAAACGAAGCTGGCTGTCAGATTTAGGTGGTCTGGAGTCTGGTCTGCTGTTGTGTGTGCATGTGGCAATAATCATATATATGGTGTGTAAATCTCATGTAAGTGTCTAAACTTACACCTCCAAACTTTTTACACTTACATTGTTATCGTGTATAAATATTTTTATTACATTTACACAAGATCAATGTAAGTATTTGTCAAATACATTTACACAATCTTGTGTAAATGTTTTGGGACATGTAACTGTAAGTGAATATATTATATATTCTTAATGATCATATTTTCTTGCAAATCCATATTAATTAGTTGCGAGTGCATGTTTTCATGGTTTTTATTTTGCAATGGGTCATTTGGTTACCTTATCACAAAAACATTATGAAATCCTTCCCTCTCCCCAAGTAAAAATCATAATTTTTGACATCGTTTAACACTTACATTATTTTACATATGCACTTTAAACCATACAAGTGTATTTGTTTTTACACTTACATTGTTTTACGTGGCATAAAACAAATTTATGCCAAACCAGGTACCTACCCAACATTGCTACTCTCTAAAATTTTCATACCAAACTGATCCTACCATTGGGTCATTTTATTCTGGCTATTGAAAATCCCAAAAACCACTTGATTTTAGATTTTTTTAATGTTTAATTTTCTCTTTTTGACAACTACATAGTCAGCCAAAAGAGAGGCTGCTTCACATATTCTTCAGAGCTGTTGAGTTACAATTGAAACAATCTTGGGTGTGATGGTTCCATGAATTCTAACCCACATGAACTGAGACCAACTCTTTTGTTTTCAGTATGAAATTCAATGGACTCATCTACATTTCTCCCTTTGACACTAAAGTGTAGTGCATAGTTTTAAAAGGGTGACAATACAAATATGGAAAGAATCAATAGGACCAATTTTAAGAGTCATTCAAATTTTGCGTGTCAATAGGGTCCAATTAACAACTAATTCATAAATGTGTATGATAAACAAAACCCTATGTTTGCACATGATATGTTGAATATGGAGTGGCCTAGCTAGAAGTTTTTGCTATGTTGTTATAAATATTATTTTAAGCTTTACTCTAAACACCATTTTGACACATTTCTATGTCCATGTGTTCCAAATCGCAATGAAAAATTGAATCAAAATTTGTGCATAAAAATGCTCTTCCAAATTTTTCATTTGATAAAATGGGTATTCTTCTTGATAACATAAGCATCAAATTTGAGGAAACACCTTCTAATTTTTCTAATGAAAACCAATTATACCCATTCAATGACCTAATGCCCTTTTTCATTTCAATTGAAGAGTATTTCAATAAATATAGGTTTTTCTAAATAGAATTGCAGTTATATTGGTTTTGGCCAATGCCCATTATACAAAGATGTGTGCCCCTGTCAGGTTGTTTGAATAGGTGATCATGTGGGTGGTAACTTGCAATGTTGGTTTGAATGTTACAAATTCCTTTGGCTGAACCCTTTCAAAATTCATTTATCATTTATATTTCAAACAACATATTTTTCATAAGTGAAACTTGCAAGTGGCATTTAGATATCACAATAGGTGCACAAAATAATTTGTAGCTAACTTGAATCAAAACATAACAAATAATGTTTTAAATGGATTGCATCAAGGAATAGACAAATCTCACATTTCGATTGATTGGAATGGTCATTCAACAATCAAATGTGTAATTAAATTAAAAATAAATTTTAATCAAATTAATCAAAACACAAACATTAGTTAAAAGGGTTTAGATCAATGTCTCCATATGTTGAAATCAACTTTTAAGTTGAAACCAATCTAGGTTTAACCAAGATCACCTATGTAGAACTCTTTCCTATGTTATATGTGAAAAAATGTTAGCTCATCTCATCCCACACCCCCCTCCTTATTGCCAGATTTTGAGGGAAAAAAATCTGAAATCACCATATTTAGACAATAGGTTTCAGCACGTCACCAAAATATAGCAGGATTCTTGAATTTCCTCTCTAACCTGTAACCAAATTTGAGCAATTCCATTGTGGATCATCATCACTGAGGTGGCTACATCACAAAATTGAAAAAGAAAACCCTGCTCCAAATATGCAAGAGGATACAAGGCTCTCTTAAAACAAAAGAATACAATTGGTTGGTCACAATGATTGGTCCATGTGGTGACGTTTCATTGACCTCACTTCACACTATCCAGGGTGAGGATGTGGAAATAACTTATATCCTATTCTGGTCTTGGTAAACTTAGGTTGAGTGTATGGATGAGGAAATAACTTGCACCCTATTTTAGATTTGGTAGACTCTGGTAGAGGCTCACATACCAAGTTTTGGGGGCTTTGTGCTGTAAGAGCATCTCCATCAACACATTGCACAACATGTTTTGAATGAAGATCAATAAAAAGTTGCTCCACATGCTCAGTGAAATGAATGTGGCTCAACATTTTTGCTCAATATGTTGAGGCTGGCATGAGCCACAGCACTGTCTCACGCCTACTCTTGATTGGTGAGATATATTGATTAGTCCATGTGATTTATTATATTAAGTTCTAACACTTTGTAGTCCATCCCTGGGGCTTGAGAAAGAGTAAATAAGTTACATAGAGACATATTTAACGTTCCACACACCCCACCCATAACCATAAACTGAGACCGTAAATCCTACTAAAAGCAAACCATTTGGACCAATCAATATATTTGATCAATGAAGAGCAAGTGTTGGACTGTGCAGCATGTCTTTTGACAGCCTCAGCATCTTAAGAAATGCTCAGCCACTACCATTACACTAAGAAGAAAGGGCTCATCATAGAATTGAAGGCGACTAGCCTTCTCACAGAACATGATAGACTTGAGTGCACAACCGAGCCTATTGAGCAAATTTTTAGTTTATCTTCATCCAAAACATGTTATGCAATGTGCTAGTGGAGATGCTCTTATCTATTCATTGGACCATGTTTAAACAATGTCATTGACCAAATGGGAGGATATTTTGTAGACCCTCCCTCCGTACCAAAAGGGTAGTGAAACCATTCCCCACACACACTTCTGTTGCAAAGCTCAACAGTACTTTTTGTGGCCCTCAAGTTGGCTAGACATTCCAATTTGGATTTTCCCTTGAGAAATACTCTAAAAAACAGTTTATAGACTAGAACTCAGACAACATCAATATCATTGACACACTGAGCTCTCAAATTTCAAGACCAACAGTTCTAGTTCCTCATTCTTTCCCAATTTGGTTACTAGCAATTTATGAATGACTTTGAAGACCTGCCAAAATTCCATTGCCATAGTTTCCAAGTAGTAGTAACCCAAGAATCTATTGGGACAGACTTTTTCCAGACCCACCAATTTGCCATCCAAGAGTCAGCAGACAAGCAGAGCTGTTTGCAACCTTCAATTACATAATATAACAACATGGTACAATTTTTCCATTCTCAAACAAAATAGGGAAGTAATAATTGCTTCAGAATACACAGTTACACTGACAGTTTACACAGGAATTTCAGTGACCCACTAAGCATTTACAGATTGAAACACAATTTTGTTCAATCTATTTTGCGATTACAGACAAAACCAAATGCTTCAAATCACACTTTTGTGATGAAGACCCACAATAAGAAACATGCAGTTTTGACTTTCCCAAATCCAAATTTCTAATATACAGCAGTATCCTTTTGAACCCAACACTTAGAAAGAGTCACTTACTTGATGCAGAACTTTAGTGTTGAACCTTTACCTTCACACTGCCACTATGTGTTAACTTGCTGAAAAACTGACACAGAGAACCGCCATGCTGGTTGGATGATGATGAGTCCGCAATGTAGCTCAATCTGGAGGCAGGTCCCGAAATAATGCATGTGTTCACACTTCTCAGCAAGTTACAATTTAGAAACAATTTATCCAAATAGTGAATTGAGATACATTATTTTGGACAGCACCCATATGGGAGAGTCTAAACTTTTGTCTCAATATAACACCCATGTGAAGGAAATCAGAGAAACAACATTGATTTGGGTTTTGCTAAGAAACGAAGATAACAATGTGAAGGCTCGATCTGAATCTAACCTGAAAGCAAGGCTGTGTAAGCTCTCAACAAAAAACTTTGAATGGGAAACTAGGAAGTGGATTTAAAGACTTGGTCATGGATAACATACACATACCCAAGTGAGAAGGTGACCATAAGGGCTGGAGCATAGGAGTTGCAGACTTAGACAGGTGGAGTATCATCAAAGGCTGAGGATGCAGGAAGGAGGCGCTCAGTATTGGAGTTATGCTCAACATCCAAAGTGACGTCATGTAGAGCTGGGTGTAAATATGCTGTTTGAATTTCATTTAGCACTTGCTCCTTTCGTCCAGAAGCCTCGTCTTCCATATCCTTCTTCATCGTGCTCTGCACCCCCGGCCCCAAAAAGCCCACATAGGATTGCACTAGTTCAAAAGCTATTTCTGTAAACTAATTGCCATCCAAAGTCATGAACTAGCCTTTGAAGCAAGGAAAGAAAACCAGGTTTAGGGATTAGGGTTCAGGTTTGTAGGTAAACCCTATCTACCTCCAGATTGAAGTTTTTAAACGTGGGTTGAAATCGTTGCCGGCAATGGGCATGAAAAAGGAGTGTCAAAATTGGCAATGGAATGCACGCTAAAGATGCCCGACCCGACCCTTTCAACGAAAATAACCCAATGAATAACACTTGCGTAAAGATTAGGCAAGAGATAATGCGGGTGTGAACTTCTGGCCAGAACTGCCCTCCCGTTTCATACGCTGGTTCATAAACAAATAGCACCTGAACAAATAAGATTTAGGAAAAGCACAAAGAAAAATGAGTCACAAATTAAAAGCTATAAAAAATCATGACAGCTGTGGATTGATGCCAGAGACAAAAGAGTGAAAGGAGAGCATTCTTTTGTCAAATACCTGGTTACGGAAAACAATGTAGCCCAATATGAAGTAAATGAGAAGAAACGGGAGTAAAAGAGGGTTGACAATGGAATACACCAATCCCAACAATATGAAAAAAAGGATTGATGGGATTGTTCGGTAGTATGGTAGTGACTGAACAGTGTCCAGAAGAGGTTGTTGCTTCCGTTCAACAGTGTGACGTTTCAGGAAGTTGAATACAAGTGAGCCTGTTTGCAATATTTCCAATGGGAAGCCTGTCCAGCTTGTCAACACATATGTTATGAAGAACTCTGCCTGCAGTCACAGTGTGTCACACAGGACCGTCATACACACCATTACCTAAATGCATACATGTGCAAGGAGATTTGCCATTCTCTTTTATCCAAATGTGTATGTGAACTTAAGAGAGAAAGCGTGACAAAAGACAGAAGATACTTTTGCATTTTTTATTTTGCACTTTTCGTTTCATAGACATATATTGTTTTCTTACCTGGCTGGGTATGGCTTCAGCTAACCGCCTTGGAATCAATTTGGGCTCATCTGCAAAGGTTTCGATAATTGAGACCAATGAACCTCCCAACACAGTCACAAGAAACACATTTCCAGCCAAAAGATTGAAGAATTTCCCAGCTGCCTTGCGCTCCTGATGGCTAACAGATGCATAACCTTCAAGCTGTGACAAATACAGCATAATATATGGAACAAAATATAGAATCGCTGAAAGCACTAGAGCAGGAAGGTACCCTTGGATCACAGACTTCAATCCCGGGCTGCAAAAGCCAACATCAAAATCAGTGTGTTCTAATAATAATTTCCCCTGGAACTGCTGGAATCTCCTCATCCAGATTTTCCATCACAAAATCTCCTTATACCCTACCAGGGTTGAGGAAACGCACATCTTCAGGAGAGCATCAACAATGACATTGGGAAGGTATCGTTTCAGGCTGTTAAGATTGGCAAGTGCAACAGCAGAACCCGTCAAGGGAATGTAAAAGATGGTGATGAGGGCTGCCAGAACACCCGCCAAGATGAGTCGGAAGAAGAGTTGGCTGTAAGGAATTTCTAAGTTACTCCAGTCCACATCCCTGGGCTCAGGTGCCCACTCAGTTGCCCATATCATAGGGTTGGATGACTGCTGTGTCTGAGCTGTGGTTGCAGCCTCCCACCGAGTTTTGAATGTCACAAACGCTGTTGGCACCTCCTGCAACAACAGATACTAAATATTATTTTTTGGGATTCAGGATTCAAAGTTCGTTCATGGGGTTTGATTTTATCAGGATCCATCCATTAAGGGTATATGCTTTGAGGAACTTTTCTCCATTTCTCTTCACTCTGTGTGAATCCTTCCTGCAATGGCTTAGCATGCCCTAAAACCATGCAACAAGGATTTGAGCAAAACATGAATGATTGAAACATACTGATTGTTTGTTCCGAAAAGAAGTCTGAAGTTCTCGGATTTGGTGATAGACATCCTCCATCTTCTGGGTGTGTAATTCAACAGGATCCACAAGTGGTCCATATAACCCACAAAACCCAGCCCGACACGGGCGTCTTTGGCTTGCAGCCTTCTGCTTCAGAGACAAAATTTTAAGCTTCAAACTGTCCATTTCTTTCTGGAAATCCAACCACCATCAATCCCCCCCACCAACAAAAGACAAAGTTTGTCACCTGTGAAATTAAAAATAAACAGATGAATAAAATACAACCCCCAAAAAAAAAAAAAAAAACTCATT
>Ga0116227_10002033_pt1 | contig 46057 bp, 35 predicted proteins | sample S1TSphgellanicum_FD_89693 | JGI IMG/M metagenome (GOLD analysis project Ga0116227, IMG submission 89693) | Host-associated microbial communities from peat moss isolated from Minnesota, USA - S1T2_Fb - Sphagnum magellanicum MG | ecosystem: Host-associated > Plants > Peat moss > Unclassified...
GTGTGTAACCAAAACTGCAACCAGAATCAAAACAATTCTAATTTACATTTTAGAACTGGAACAGGATGTGATGCAACCCTGCCAAACTTATGGAACAGGGGGTTTTGCTGGACTCCACAGAGGGGTGTAACCCCAAGGTAAGTGGGTAACTGAAGCACCTAGGTGGCATCCTAGGTGGCACACACCAACCGGAATGGGAAATGCGAAGGACCGGCTGGGGGGCTTGAGGGGTTAAAGAACCGGAGTGAGAAATGTGAAGGACCAGCCGGGGGGATCGACGGGTTAAAGAACCGGAGTGAGAAATGCGAAGGACCGGCCAGGGGGATCAACGGGTTAAAAAACCGGAGTGGGAAATGCGAAGGGCCGGCCGGGGGGATCGACGAGATAAAGAACCAGAGTGGGAAATGCAAAGGACCGGCCGAGGGGATCGATGGGGTAAAGAACCGGAGTGAGAAATGCGAAGGATCGGCCGGGGGGGATCGACGGGGTAAAAATCAGAGTGGGAAATGCGAAGGACCGGGGCGGGGGGGGGGGACCAACGGTTGTTTGAAAAGAAAAGTTTTTTTAAAAAACGAAAAACATTAACCAAACATTGTTGAAATAACACTCCTGTGCATTATGCACGGGGTTCACACTAGTTATTGAACGTGGGAAACTAGAGCTCAGCTTCACAGGTCTCCCTAGCTGAGAGAGAGAAGAACTGCACTTCACAGTTAGCAAATGGTTCCTTGCCAGCAGCAATTGACAACAGGATTCTTCAGTCACCAGCAATTAAGAAAAATGAATAAATATTCTGACAAATAAAGATATATATACGCAAATATGTCCTCAGCCACTAATGTGGAATATTTTTGCACTATTATATAATATTGTTGAATATTCTTCAGCCCTGGATAGTGTGCGCCTATTCTTCTTCTTGCGTGACATGACACATGGCGGATAGCAAGCAGTGGAAGACTATTATGGACAACGGGCATGACAGAGCTGCAGCTGACATACTGGACCACTTGAACAAAAAATAGATCAGCAACTAAACTACTGACTATCAGGAACTCAGCAAGGGCATGAGCATTGAGGGCCCTCACGAGGGCCCCGGCTGGGGACAACAATAGAAAGGCATGGAGTCTGGCGTCTGGACTTTTATGGACATACCATCATTGTCAACATAGATCAGTTCCACGGACCATAGTATAACCCCTGCACAGTGGCACACCACCTCACCCCCAGGAAACGTGGTTATGTAATAAGAAAACATTTTTGTGGGAGAAAACTTCAACGAAGTTCAACTTCAACAAAGTCCACATATAATATCATTATGTTCAATATTGCAATCTGCTGCATTAATAGTGCACTGAAGAAAGAAGAACTACACAGTTTCATGAATTGGGTACTAATTACCTCCTAGCTAGCTCTGTGCAGAGCCTATGTTTGTAACATCCCATGCAGTGTTTGTTTTAGGAATTTCTGCTTTTAGCTGAAGTGGCAATCATTCATTGGAAGAGTTTTTTAAAGAAAACCCCATCCCTATCAAGATTTAACCAAATCTCGCTATAAACCACAAATAAAGTACAAATCTTTCATCATCCTTGGATATGTGTGGCTACACAATGAAAATCGCATATATGAGTGTTGCAGGTTTTACCCTCTTTTTTTTTTTGCTCACTTCAGGTGACTGAAAATGTTCAAAAACACAAATTTTCAATTTCATTTATTGCTGACTTGTCGTCAACAAAAAAAAAAAAGGCTAATCCCATGGTCAGCATTTTCTTTTGGCTCAACATTGCCAAAAGGTGACACAATCCACAACATCACTAAAAACATCACACATTGAATTTCTTGAAAACCATTCAACTTTGAAAAATCATATGAAACATTTAAATGAACATTTTCATTAAACAAAAAATTTGAGTATATTTATTAGGTTCCATAAATTTTAAAATATCAATAATATTAAGAATATTGTGTATTTTGATGTTCTTAATCATTGCATTTTTAAAAAGTTTTAGGAACATAGTGCCTATTTTTTTCCTTGAACTTTTTGGTTAGGAACACGAATTTAGAACATGATTTTTTTTTTAATTAATTTTTTTCCTAAACTAATTTTGAAATCAGTTTATTTTAAAGTTTTTATATGGCAATTAATTGATTAAATATGATTTAGTTATGAATTTACAAAGTTAAGACTATCAATTTTTTAAAGGGCCATTTTAATTAGGAATATAGTTTTTTTAATTTTTCAATTTTTAAAATTCTCAAATAAACTTGAAACCATATATGAGAACATGCAATTGATAAATATGAAAAAATAATAATTTATATTGTGAAAACAATTAACGAAAAAAGCCTAGAAGAATGATTTGGGTGTTTTTACTTCATTAACCATTCCTTGACGTGATTCCTAGTGGTACCACCCAAGGATGGGTTCGCCCATTTGTGATCTAATTTACTATGATCGGATCCATGGTTGGACTTTATATAAGTTGAAATTAATGAAATTATCAATATATAATATGCATAAATAATAATTTTATTTTTAATATTAAAAAAATTAAACAATACTTATATAAAAAATGCAACTACATTGCAATTTGGTGCCACAAATTATTTTTTGTGACTGAAATTTTATGCAATTTGTTTAAGGTGAGTAGAGCAAATTGTAGTCACATGTGGCATTTACATCTGAAAGATAGTCGAAAAAACAATCATTAATATGCAAATTCTTTGTAATGTGAATGGTACACCTTAAAGAATTTTAATCCATTTAGTTTTTTCAAGATGAACATGTTGCATAACCTTGGAATAATTTTGTGAAAAATGAATGATTTAAATCTACTTACAAGGCTTTGGTGCAAAATCTTTTCATTTCCCATCTTTAACCACAAGCTTTTAAAATACATAAAGTTGGCTAAAATTGTCACTATTTGGACAAGTTTTTGGTTTTATCAAAGACAAATGAGCATTTAACACTGTCGATTTCATGAAAAAAAAATTGCAAAATTGTTTCAACACACACATGCACTAGGTGTCTTAGTCTAACAATTACATTTTTTTACTTTGCAATTTTTTCCTTATGATTAGGCCATTGCCAAGTGGAATGGAAAAGTTCATTATTGTGCACATGTGTAACAAAAACAAAATTTTCAAATTTTATTTTTTTTTGGAAATATTATGGGTTACAAACCCGAAATAAAATAAGATTGTGCAAGATTTTCCAATTACATATAAACTATGTTTTTGTTTGATTTGTTTGAATGAATTTGTGGTTGCATTTTTTTCCTCTTTCACATTGTATGTTAAGTTTGTGTTTCTAATGATTTTCTTCCCTTTCAAAAAGCTCATTACTTATATATGAACTTGTGGGAAGGATGAATGAATGATTATGGGTAAACACTAAATTTTTGTTTTTAGTTGAATGACTATTATTAAGGTACATAAAAAGATAGGTAAAACTTTTTTCATGTTAGTTCCTGGGGTTTTAATGTTGTCCATTTCAAATTTCTATCTTGTGAATTGTTTTTGTAATTGAATCTTGAGAAAGATGTCCATTTTCAATTTAACAATTAGTATGTTTATAAATTTATCCAATATTGCATTTTCACTTGAAACTTGGAGTAATTTTCTACAAATGTTTTGAATTTGTTTTCTAGCTAGGTTCTGGGTGCAAGTAGGCCTTGAATTACAACAGGTAACACCTTTCTATGGGTTGGTTTTCATATCCTCTTCAAGAATTTTATTTAAGCTTTAAATTTCATTGGAAACTAATGCACAATGCAAGTTGATTGTTTACAGTTTCATATTTTATTTCACTTGTATAGACATTTAGTTATTAATTCATCCTACCACACCAACATTTCATTTATGCCCAGCCCACTTTCTTATAGCACCACGTATCCATCTTGGCTTGACACATCTTATTGTTTCCCATCTTTCATGGTGTTAATGTGGTCATACCATTGACAATCTAGGTACCCATTTGCTTCAACGCCCTTGTAGGAATGAACGTACAATAGCCCACGATACATTTCAAAATATTATTGCAACTATTGTTTTGGAAAATGGAGCACATGTTCAAAAGAAGGTCTCCCACCTTTACCCTCATCACACTTGACAATGAATGGATATCCTTATCATCTAAAATGACTTTCACACCTTGATGGACATTGTTAATATTAACCTAACTCACATAGATATGGTGTAATGAACATCAATGATAATAGCACATGCAATAATGATGGTTGCCTAAGAAAAAACAAGATCTTACACTGAGCAAACACCAAATGATGACTTTATTCCTTTTGCTATTAAAACATATGGGTGTCTTCATTTTCATTTTTATTCATTTTTTACCACTTTTGCACAAGGCATTATCGCACATCATCAGTGGTTTTTTTTAGTCCCCTTGATGCTTGTTTCTTACTATCAACAATGCGTTTCCATAACCTTGCAAAGTGCGCAAGTCATAATGATTCTTCAACGAGCTACTACACTTGATTTGGGTTCTTCATCTTTTCCACACATCATAACTAGTGCACGTCCGTCATTAACCAATTTATGGCAGATGACAACTCCTTTGCCTTAAGTTTTCTTTGTTATCGTTAATTGCCATTTTTTAGCTAGGAGTCCTATTTGCATAAAGACTATACTTGATTTTTGTTGATTGTTTGCTTTTGTTTTTTCTTTGGGTTATTTATATTTGTGTTCTCATTTGTTTTATACTTTTGGTGGATGGGTTCCCATTCTTGATTTTTATTTATAGGGTTTTTTTTTCTCCTATTTCACTTATATAGGAAGTTAACATCTTAGGTGACAATAATAACACAACAACAATAGTAATAGGATAAAATTGGAAGTTGTAGCCTGTGGCAATTTACATTTTGCAAATGTAGTTTCTAAAAGGGATATGTGGATTACAATTTGCAAAATAACATTTAATAATTTGTTTTATATACTTATCAAATTATCATTAACAATAACTATGTTTTAAAAAATTTCAATGGTATAAAAAATGTTTAATTTAGACATAGTTTTTTTTTTTTTTTTAATCAAACATTTGAAAAATTATTCCTTGGGGAATGTAGTTGAAACTACCATTTTGGGGAAATTTTTCTTTCTCCTTGGGGCATTTAGCTTGAAAAAGTTGTTCAAAGATTTACTTTTTCCATACATTTTGTTTATGGAAGAAATTGTTTTTTGAGAAAAGTATCAAACCCAAATCACTTTGGTTGAAAGGGAAGATTTAAATCATTGGATCAATTCTTCTTCTTTTTAATATTTTCTTTAAAAGATAATTAAAATATTAATCACAGTTCAAGTAAAGTCAAAAATATTTTTCTTATTGAACATTGTCCTGCAACTATGTCAAGATCAATGTTGGATTTAATTAGTTGCCCATGTTTAGTGTTTGCCCAAGAGGTTGTGTGTGTTGGGGGGGGGAGGGATGGGTTTGGTTTTATTTAACATTGGAGATGTCTAGTAAATCAATTACTAGCTAAGTGATAGCTAGAATGGCCGACAGAATCCACCATCCACCTCCTACAGATGCAATCATGTGGGGTAGCTAGCTGGTGGGACCCATTTGATCATTTGACGCTTCTACTACTTCCATCTGTTAAGTGTCTCTGCACAATCACCATACCGTCATGTACAGCGTGAACTTCACGTGGTACAGAATCTGCGAGGCGGTTTATATTTGGGTGGAAGAGACTAAGTGCACGTGACACGTAGGGCTAAGCTAAAATTGCTGTGAGCTGCTCCAGTGTATCAAATCTGGGCCGTGGAGGGACGAGGTAAAACATACCACTTTCCTTTTCTGATCAGATCTCTACTGCAGCTGCTACTGATGACTAGCCAGAGGATCGGCATGATGGGCATACCTAGCTTTCGAAACCAGGTTTGCTTAATTAAAGCAATTGCATCACAACTTGCTCGTTTTAGACCGTGGGTTCGGGTAGTGCATCACGTGTATACTACTATCTCATGCTCGGCATAATTTGTTCCGCACGAGGGAGAGGAAAAAGTAAGCCAAAAAGAAAATATTTTTTTGGGTGTGTCTTTGCGTGTGTTATTTTCAAAAGTTTGCTCTTGCGGGTCTTACCCTGTTTGCAGCATTCTACGCGTTCGTGCACAAACTAGGTTTTCGAGGAAGAACCCAGGTTGAGCTTGCGCCGGCCTAACGTAGACTAAAGAGTGTATACATACACCACACCAGCTGCTTCGACTAGGTTTCTTACAGCTAGTGATAGAAGAAGGTGGTGAACTGATGTTTTTTTGTCGCCTAGCCAAAATCTTGGTGGTGAGGAAAGTTTTAAGGCAACAGCTCGTACGTTGTGCATGCAGGTCGAGTTTCTTGGGATTTAGGAGATCAGAGAATGATATGTATAATATGATTTCAGTAGTGGAAATATTAACGTTCCAGGTCCTCGTAGCAAATTCCATGCTAGGAGCTCTAGTCGTCGCCCCAAATATAATACAGTACTTAGTCTCTAGGTTTTCGTACAGAAGCACTTGGTTGAGTCGTCTTCACCAGCCTTCATTTGTGATCGACTTTAATCTCGTGAACAGCTCCTTGTGTACGGGAGCGACTTTATGATCTTTCGTAGTTGCAGCTGAACACAGATTTCCAACCTGCAACTCCTTGCTCAGTAGCTCTGAGTATGAGATAAATCATAACAATGGCACACTTGAAGAAAGAAGTTCCGGTAAGAAACAGATTTTTTTTTGCAAGTTGATATTGACTCGGCCTGCAGGAAGAAGATTGAGCGATGTTGACTGCAAGTCGATCGAGATTCATGTTCATGCCGCCGTTTTGTAGCTTGTCAAGATTCAAGAATAGAGCTAGGTGAGACTAGAAGAGGCCTGCTTTGTCTAGAACTTCCCATTTGTCTCTGAAGTGCAAAATGACGTCGTCGAGACGAAGACCTGCATCGGTGACATGGCGGACCCCGAGTTACTGTAAGGGTGCACCGTGCACAGTATTTTTGCAGCAAATCTCCAGGAATATTTCCTTGCGACATATGTGACCGCGGCCAGAAGCTGCTGCAACAGATTGCAGGAAGTGCTTCAACTGAGCTTGTAAGGAGGAAAATATTCTCAGATTCATGGCGCTACAGCAGCTTCCCCCGGACCGCACTAGATCTCCATATTCATGAGCTTCTATTGAACAGAGCTTCCTTCGTCGATTCTAAGTGCTGGAATCTGGATCAGACAGTAGCAGTAGTAGGGCTACTCATGATCAGCAACCACAACAATATTGCCGAAGACGTAGTTTTCCGCTTCTGCTGCAAGGCCCGATCGATCATGAAGTTGACAATAGGAGAAGATGCCCGAGAAGTAGCACTAGATCAGTGTGAATATTACAGTTTCTAGAACAAAGACACTAGACGTCTTGATCGGGTGCCTTCACATCATATTTCGTTGATGCAGAATGATGCCTGAGTTGCACAAGCTGCTAGCTAGTTCGCGCTTGCAGAGCCTCACACCCTAATGGTGGAAGGAGCTGCACCTGTGAGTCCTAACAATGCTTTGATGAGTCTAGCCGATGACGAAAGCTGAGGAATGTACTGACGCTGGTCTAGTTTAGTACTCTGCAAATGTAAAGGTGATCATATCGATCAAGTTCTTGTGAAATATTTTCTCTCGAGTTTAGGCACATATTGATTAGCTTGCTGAATAAAACGCTCTGACTATATGTGTTGATGATTTTCTACTGATCAATCACAGCTTGTTGAATGTGTGTAGGACATCAGCGGGGCTGGTAAGCGAGTAGCAGTAGCATCAGGCAACACGGAACAGAAGCAGCTGTTAGCAACGGTTGGTCATGTAGCTACACTGGAGAGGCTGCCTGTCGACAGCACAGCACTGCCACTTCTGCAAATTGACAAGTTCGGTGCCTGCATAGTCACGGATGTCTCTAGTACTTCTGATTTTTCAAGCTATGGGTCGGCACTGACGGGTCGTGTGCAGGACAACAGTATACCCAAGGGCTCGATCACGACGTCGTCGGCAGACTCCCAGCTTGCATCCATCTATTCAGACCCAACTACGTCGAGAACTTCCGGTAGCTATTCTCGGCGAAAGCTTGAAGAGTATACAGGATTCAGTTTTTCGAACTCAACTGCAGCTTCTAGCGTAACGAAATTCGCGGTCGATGATCCGAAGTACAGCTTCTTCACGAATGCCGCGAGTCTACCCAATTCTGGCAAACGAGTATGTGCCGTTATAACTACAAAACCTGATGTAAGTAGCTAGACTACTGCCTGGTCAAAACTTCCATGATGCACCTTCATGAAGTCAAGGTATAATGAAGCTCATGGAGAGAGATCGTGAGAGCTGCAAGTCAGAGAAGTACATAGCGCTAGGCGATTTTCTCATATCGTCCATGCATGTCAAACACAGGCTGCATCAATAGAGCTCGACCCCAACAGACCACACAAAGACGCGGACTCAACGATAATACATGATCATGAGGGCGTTGATCTCGTCGACCTAATAACTTGGAGATATCCAGCAACAAATCAGATTCCGTCGAAAGCCAGATTTGGTTCGAAACCAGCAGCTTCATCTCCAGCAGCACTAGATTGGCAAGAATTAGCCGCTCATCATGATACGCTGGAAGAAGCTACTCCTCAACATGTAGCAACAGGAAAAGTTTTAAATCCTGGGTTAGATCCAAAACTGCAAATAGATCGGCCCAAGTCAAATTTGAAATTGCAGCCGGTGGCTCATCAAGCAGCTGGCGCACCGAATCTTGATCCGCCTGCTGATGTCCAGGTAGGAGTTGAACACAATACTTCAGAGCTCGCAGAGGATGAGTACATTCATAATCAGCGAGCTTCCCGGTACCCTAACACTAGGCCTCAAGATCCCAGACTACAAGCTGGAGTTCCTAAAACTGCTCGCAGATTCTTATGCGCACCCCGAGCACAAGGTGACGCAACAGCTGGTGGTCCTCCAGCCGCTGAGCAGCGTCGAGCAGCTAGTTCTGGAGAGTTGCAGGACGCCATTTGCGGTAGTACGAGATCGAACATAGAAACTGCAGCAAAAACTTCGCTGCTACAACGAGAAGCTTTGTTGCAACGACGCATGGATGAGAGGCGAATGATTCAGGTGGGAATTTAATTCCAAATGGCTCGGATCTATTGATGGACAGTCGGTGCAGTTTGAGGCAACGGGATACCCAAAGTCTGAATCTCTTGATCAGTAGAGTAGGATTGCAGCAGTACTAGGCAATACACTAGAGTATTAGACCAGCTATATTCTGTGCTTGCATGCTAACATGGAGTAGTTACTTGTCGTGTAGTTACAACATGCATCATGCATCTGCTATATAGCACGGAAATAGTTGGATTGGAAAACATGGTTTTTGTTATATGCGTTAATGCTTTTTCAGATTAGTGCAGCTGCTTCTACTAGCTAGACTCCATGGCCTTGCAAAACCCAAAAGCTTCCAGTATTTATGGTAACCCTAGCTTCATTTCTAGCTTGTAATATATATATATATGTCTAGAACTACTTGCTGCTGCAAGTCTTCTCTCTAGCCCACCGATCACTATATTATTCTGGTGGTGTCTTTGCATTAATTGCAATTTTCTGGTAGTTAGTTTGCCAATTGCTGGCACTTGAATAATGAGCAATTGAATGCGGGCTGTCGGGCAGGATGCAGTTGCAGCTCAGGCAGCTACTACCAGCGCCCAGCTCCCGATGTACCACGGCGCGTCGTTAGGAATCTCCAGCCCATATGTGATCTCACCGGAGGCAAGTACTATACGTATTAATATTTCTTTCTGATATTAGATTGCATGCAGCTATTGTAACATGCATATTGAAGATTGCTATACCAAAGACGCACATAATTTTCCAAAGAGATGATTGAGCTGCTCTTGCAGGATTTGATACTCCGGAGCTTGAGGAGCTACTGTGGGGTGGTCCTGGATCCTCAGACACGGCAGTACTTAGGCACAGCAGTTCTTTTCGTTCCACCAGATCCAGGCCAACAACGAGCTGCACATTTTCCCAGATCTGGAAAGTCGGCATGGGTCACCAGCATCAAGGTGGTGCACGAGGAAGCTACTGCAAGCCGGCGACGGAGCCAAGTACTGATATGCAATAGTAAGAGTGAAACCCATGCGGCACAAGTACTTCTTACATCCCAGGCATTTGGATTGGCATTTCTAAGTGTCCATAGTTGGCCGGGGACTTTCGGACTTGCGTTCCTGCAAATGGTAGGCGGTCCATCAAGTCTCCCACATCGACTGTTTGTGGATCCCCAGTATGGCGATCGCGTCTATATCCTCGGGTAAACAAATGATCATGCCTGCCAACTTGCATATATGGGTTCAAATCTTTTTTGAAGTGTATACCCAAAATCTTATCATAATGTCAATTATTATGCATTTTTTAAAAAATCTTAGTTAGTCTTATTTCGCTATTGACATGGACATAAAATAGACATGATGTTAATAATTCTAGATATAAAAGACTCTAAGTTGTTGTAATGCTTCAAAATATGTCAAATTTTTTATTCATTAATATGTATAAGATTTAATATATAAAATACTACTAAAAACTACATATAGAATTACCTTTATTTCGTCCTAGGTGGTGCATCTTAAAAAATTTGAATCCATTACCCATCAGCACAGTTCACCTATAAGTGGAAGTTGAACTTTCTTTCTTATTTAGATCTTTCCTTTCTTTTTATTGCCACATTTCCTTCAGAAAAACTTGGTTGTTGGTATGCAATAGCTCTAGATGCTCCTGGTAGGGTGATTAGAATTATACTAAGTTGCACTACAATTTAGGCGACAGATCCTTATGCTAATTATTAATCCAGAATTAATTGCATGCTAATTAGTGACACTAGAATTTAGATTAAAAGGTTTATCCAAGTATTGCTAATTATCAATCTGTAGTGATTAGCATGCTAATCAGTGGCCAGCACTAGAATTTAGAGTAGAAGGAAAAATCCTTGTGCCAATATTCAATCCTTGCTGTCAATATTGGCAGGTATGAATTCAATCAGGAGTCAGGATTTGAATCGAATCTGTGCCTACGACCAGCTAAGGTTACAGATAATTCAGTACATGGTGATGCAGTGAAAGTAGATTTCACATCTGGTCAGTTGGGAGGCTCTCTGACTTCTCCCAGGGAGTTTCTGGGTGGTTTAGTTGTCCGGGCAGATGGGTTTTGGATTGGCCTCATCACTTGCAATGCTCTCCCTCATCATGCAGAACTTGCTGATTTTGTATCAGCCTATAACATCTACTCTCTACTGGAAGAACTGTAAAATTTCTAAAACTCTAATACCTGGAGGTAAATTAAATCATTTGTTGATCACTATTCCCTATATGCAAGTTCCCACTGTATGTTCTGGTAAATCTTCATTACTTTTTCTTGTTGGCAATGTCCAGACATGTTTACGATTTCCCTGATCATTAGTTGAGGCTCCAGTTGCATTACATTGAAACTGAGAAAGAAACTCGGTCTCTGCCCAAAAGAACATCCTAATTCCTTAACAGATTTAGGGTTTGACAAGCACTGAAGTGTTAAAATCCCAGCTTTGCACATCAATATAGTGAGGACATTAACTCTTCTAACTTCAAAGGGAAACCTCTGTATTGGCAAAAATCTTGTGGAGAGATCATCCATCACATTTGGCATAGTCTAGAAGAATTTATTCATGGTTAGACAGAGTACTACTCTGTTTCATCACAACACAAAAGAAGCAGATTCCCCGTGCTAGCTGCAACCATTGTGTATCAAACTTGATCTCCATGCTGTGCTTGGTTGTTATGATCATAGTCTGAATCCAATGGATCCCAATCTCTTTAAGGCCAGCCTCCAGGGACCTTCATGCCTGCACCACATGCCAGTTCCAAACAAATCAGGTATCTCACCACAATACACTCTAGTTTTATCATCACATTTCCCAATACTTGAAAAGCTCTCAACTTTCAGACTGCTAATTGCTCATCATTTTTAGTTTCAGTAGAGCTCTGCAGACACATGAAAACCAGCAGCTGTGAAGATGGATTTCTCTGCAAAGAAAACTTATTAGTACAGACAGTATGGTGAGGGACAGGGAGGCCACATCTGTGAGGCATCCCTATGGCTGACTGTGGGTTCACTCCATACAATCCAGCTGTCTCAGAGGTCACTGCAGTACACAGGCAATCCAGTGCTTTCAGGCCTCCTGATTCCTATGCAAACATTTTAGTACAACAGCTCTGGCTTGGTTGAGCACTGTAGCTGTTGATGCATTCTGTTATTGCATAAATTGTGCAGCTTGATGCAGCCCTTCAGCCTCCACACACACTGTCATACAATTTTTGAGTAACAAAACTTGAAGGAGTATCTCTGGAAAGACAACAGCCTGTTGGACAAATTAGATCATGGATTGCCCATTGGCAGACTTCACCTAAATTACCCACATATTTGAAGGATAATAGTTGGTGACTGGTATTATCTGATGCATTTCCGTAGCCCAAGTACACCTGCATATACTTCATCAACTCCCAAGTTCCTCACTTTACTGTCTCTAGCTACATGTCCAGAACTGTACCAGACTCAAAACCCAGGTACTTTTTTTTTCCCTCATGAACAAATCACAGAACTACAGCCAAATTGGCATTCTTTATGAAGCTGTTTGCAATCAAATGCATCATTGACTGTTGTTATTGATCAAGCTCATGGGATTACCGTTTAGGGTTCAAGCTCTTGGATTTAGGATAAATGTTAACCTCTGCAGCACTTTAAAACCCAATTTCCTTTAGTCAGTCTTATTATCTAGGGAGGTATTTTTTCTTGTTCACCTGCATTGTGAGGCCGTATGTCAACTGCCTGTTACACAATCTTCCCCACCTCAAGTTCGTCTGTAATTGCCACAGCCTTTCACGCAGGGGAAACCACCTCTCTGTTCCAATGGCCTGCAAGTGCTTCAAACCCCTGTACCCTGCATTACTTATCATCAAGAAGTCCAAGGACAGCAAAGGCTTGTCCACTTGAGAACTTGAACTATTAAAGACTGTGGTGCCAAAGACAAGTTCAGAATTGGATTGCAAAAGAAAGAAGCGTTGGATGTGGGGCATAATATCTCTCCACTGCAAACTGCAACACTGGACAGTAGAGTGGTTTTAGATCAGAACCCATGATTGCTGTACCGCCTGCCTATGCCCCATTTGAAACCTCTCTCATGGAATACCACGTTGCCCCATTCCACAAGGGGTCGACGCTCGGCTAAAAGGCGGGCATCACATCATCATCATCTCATCATCTTTCCAAGACCCCAAGAAGCAACCCCAAAAAATTAAAAAACCAAACAAACAAACGTAAACACTCCAACTTCAAATCTAGAAGCTCTGAGGCAAGAAAAAAAATTCTCACTGCCTCTGTCTCTCTCTCTCGATTCTATCTCAATCCAGTCCCTCTCTTTCCCTCTCTCGATTCTCTCTAAATTCTCTTCCTCTCTCTTTCCCCCTCTCCATTCTCCCCCGTCTTTCTCTGTCGATTCTCTCCCTCTCTCCTAGAGCCCTTCTCTCTTCTCCTTTGGATTTCCCTGAAAACAACAGGCTACCCTAATACCCTAAAACACTGACTTAGGGTTTTGACTTTTCTTGACTTTTTTTAATTCACAATCTTCAAAGGGTATTTGAGGCTGTTCGTATGAGCAATACTAAATTGGGTTTATGATAATAATATCCATCATTAAACTTAAAACCAATTTTTATTGTGTTGTTAATGAGACTAAACATTTAGCAATCTAATGTTATCTTTGGTTAAGTGTTTTTTTTATAAGTTTTCATTGTAGCATCATTGACAATCATCTTCAAAAGGATCAATCATTAATTGACAATAAATGTCCAAATCAATGTTAGTTGGTTGTTGAAAAAATAGTTGATTATAATAAGGTTATTGATAATCAAATTGATAATTATTGATTTTTTTTAAAACCAAGTGAAGAACTTACTTGCCCATTAAATAACATCTGAAGACCCAACAAGAATATTGAATTTTCAAAATTTTATAATTTACATGGATCATTAGAATTTCATCTAAATAAAATATAAATCTTAAAACCTTAAATTTGTTTATGTTGAGAGGGGGATGGATATGGTGTTCCCAAATTATTACATATGTTTTTTTCATGTTGCCATCAAGTGCTTGATGGTTATTCATTATTTCAATTTGTGTCACAAGTTCCCAACATGTTCACAATAGCTGCACTTTATTTTATATGTTTTGCCCAAAGTTTTCTTATTATAAACTATAAATTTTTTTTGTTTTTAAAATCCTACAAAGCTTTATTAAAAAACACATCATAAAATAAGAAAATATACCGAAAAAATAAGAAAAAAGAAAAGGGAGAAATCACAGGATGTTAAGTTGGCTCCAAATAAAGTAGATGTCAAAATCTCTCCATATCCATAACTAACCGTTTGTAATAGGTTAGCCATATTTCTCCATATCAAAAAATCGATGACTTACAATAGGTTGGTCATGGTTATGGGGGTATGTCCTAAAGGGTGGAAGTTAGGAAGTAATTAAACCTATGGTTACCACCCAACTTAAGAATGGAGGATTCTTTCATCCTTTATAATGTGATTGAAATTTTTTGATGAAAAAAAGTGACCAAAATAGAAAGATGAAAACCCTCTAGCCATTTCAAGCTCCAAATGACATTGGCACACTCGTGTAAAAACACATTATTAGCATGTTTGTGTAAGTAATCAAATATTTCAATTACTAAAAGGAGGAATTGATCAATGGAATGTCTGTTGTAATAACTCTTTTCTTTCGCTTAAGCTCCATTGGAGGCGACAAATCTTTAAATTATGCAAGATCAGGGAAGTAAATTTGCCTGCATTGGGTCGACAACGACAATGTCAACTAAGGTGTGCGAATGTCATCTTTGGTGAACACAATGTCAATTCATCAACACAAGAATTGAATGTGGTTGAAGGAATCGCGTGTAATTATTCTTGTCCCACATGAAAACTACCATTTCGTGCAATGGCAACAAAGATGTTATGAACCACATCATGGGTTCCAATGTGTTCATTGCCATGAATGCAACATAAAAGATGGATACCCATAGGATTGATGGGATGTGTGCACATGCATAGAGGGATATTTACAATTGAGGGATGGGGTAGTTTAAGTGGTGTATGAAATGTTGTGGAAAAAACGAGGGAAGATAATCAAAAGGTTAAGAAAACTAATTGAATTATAAGTCAAACGTTCACCCTTAAACCAAAAAATGATAAAATTCAAGCACAATTGGTTTCAAATATCCTATCAAAAAACATGCTAAAAAAAGTATGATGGTGCAAACGTCCAAGATGGAATTTTTAAGTTGAAACATTTGTTGCCCAATGAGTTGTTCAAATGGAGGAAGACACACACAAGTTGAGGATAATAAAAAATCGCATGTTGTCTTGAAGTGTTGCTAGAAAAAAAATGTGTTGTTGTCAATTCGTGCAAAAATTTCAAAAAGGAAGGGACGTTGATCAACCATAGACCTAATAGCTATGACTAAAATCACAGGGATCCAACTCTTTAAATAAGTTTGCCAAGACGATGATTGGTTATCAATATGAATTCGATGCCATTGAAAGTTGTTGGGAAAAAGGCTTGTTTACAAACTAAGAGTCCTTATTAACTATCAAAGGATCTTGGACCCAAAAAACATTGAAACGCTTGAAAAAAAAAATTAAAAACCCTTATTAGAAACCTAGGGATTCTATGAAAATGGAAAATGAAAGTGTGTATCATAAAAAATACAATGGACATTGCATGAAACAATAAGTTAGAATTTCAAAAGCTTTCTGAACATCACCCATTCTAGAGAAAAAGTCCACATATCAAACATTCTTTAGGAAGGCATTTTTCATGAAAAATGATGCGAAAGTTAAGATGTCCAATAAAACCCCTAAGACTCTAATTCTTTCTAATGGGGTGGTAATTGAAATGGGGTGTTGAAATTCTACGACAAGCCAAAGGGTGGCCATGCTAATCTCAAGTTTAAGCACAAGCCAAAATATCATCTTTCAAAAACCCTCATATAAAATTTACCATTTACCTAGTGGCCAAAATCCATTAAGCTACTATATGCTATAATGAATCTAAACACAATATCCTGGCCTTGGTATGCAAGGCCCAAAAAGAAAGGAGAAAAAGTTTCAACTCTTGAGATATGGGTATCATGATTCTGCTAAACTGTTGCAGGAAAAGTGTATAGCGGCTACATGCAGGAATGAGATCATGCTTGGGTCCTAATTGGCTACGCTGTTGATATTTATGTTCACTTCCATTGATTTGATTGTTAGCTACAATAATAGTAAACACATTTGGTCCTTGCTCTTTCTCAAAAGCCTCAACTTTGTTTGTTCCTTCCTTCCTTCTTTCCTTCCTTGTCTTGTTACATCTGAGCTACAAAAAGGAAATGGTCTTGATTCCGTTTACACTGGTGAAGTGCTTGGACAAATGTCCTTTAAAGCCTTTGGACATCTCATGTTTTTGGAGTTTCTGGAGTTCGCATGAAACATAGAGGCAACAGAGGATGATGTGAGAAAAGAGAGACAGAGCCAAGAAGAAGAAGAAGAATTTGAGATCAAAATCTGTCTTGGGAAGTTCGACAGAAGACAACCCAAGAAACAACAAAAAAGAAAAAAAGAAATCAAAATGGCGGGTAAGACGGTGTGTGTGACTGGAGCTTCGGGCTTCATCGCCTCTTGGCTTGTGAAACTGCTTTTAGAGCGTGGCTACACCGTTCGAGGCACAGTTCGCAACCCAGGTGGGTAGTGACGTAGTGACCCTTTTCTCTCTCCCCCTTCTTACAAGCATTCAATGCTTGCACCCATTCGTGATCTGGGTTTTTTTTAGGAAGAAATTTGAGCTGATGATGATGATGATGATGATGATGATGAAGTGTGCGCGCGCGCGTTTGTCTCTCTCTCCTTGTGTGATTTGGTTGTTTAGATCCAGTGTTTTTCTTTCTGGAGATATTTTGCCATTTTTCAACAAAGAAATTGGGAAATTTTTGGAATATTTTGTTTCTGTTGTGCAAATTCGATTAATTTTTCTAAATTTTGTTTGTTAAAATTTGCCAACTTTCGATATCAAAAGAATGAGGGGAAAAAAAAACACTGCTTGGGATCATGGCTAAATGTACAATCTCACAATCTTGCAGACTGAAAGCATTACGTGCTTACATGTGAAGCTTTAGACCTGGGAATGAATATGGTGGGGGTGTTGGCGGGCTGGTCGCAGAGAAATCAAAGCACTTGCTGCAATTACCAGGAGCCAGTGATAACCTGACGCTGGTAGCAGCAAACCTTTTGGAGCAAGGAGGGTTCGATGAGGCTGTACAAGGCTGTGATGGTGTATTTCACACTGCATCACCCTATTTCACAAAGAATGTCACAGATCCCCAGGTTGATCAGTCAGTCTGTCTGTCTGTCTATTGTAGTGTGTTGTTGCCAAGTGGACCCCCAATTTTCAATGCCCTCAATGTCTCTGCCAGATCTTCAGCGCATATTTCTAGAATTCATCTAATCTTTGTAGTCCATGATGAGATCAGACATATATACTCATGAATTCTTCAATTAGGTCTTCAGTGCCCAGCAAACTGTTGCATCATGATTGTTATGGTGAATATAAAGAATAAATAGGCATTTGAGGAAGGGGTCTAGTTGCAGTCATCATCTGAAAGGTGCACAGCCGGCTGGGGTGGTTGTTCTTCTTCTTCTTTTACATGGCTGCAGGCACAATTGATCGATCCAGCAGTCAAGGGAACGCTGAATGTGCTGGCTTCCTGTGCAAGAGCACAAACCAAGAAAGTGGTCTTGACATCATCTGTGGCAGCTGTTGCCTACACTCCAAAGCGCACTGCAGGCAGTTTCGTTGATGAGAGCTGGTGGACTGATGTAGACTATTGTGAAGAGAACAAGGTCTTTTTTTTTATCTGCCGGCCAGAGCTGCTCAATGGTCTAGAGTACTGAAAGATTCATGGCTAATGTACAGTTGCAATCTTCCAAAACTCTTTTATGTATCTCATACCAAAGAGGGTGATTGGAATGGAAATGGCTTTTTAAACTACTCATGAGAATGGGGTTTCCTATGGGTTGGCAGCTGTGGTATAATATATCCAAGACACTTGCAGAAAAGGCAGCATGGGATTTTGTGAAGGAGAATGGTTTGAACATGGCAACCATCAACCCTGCTATGGTTATCGGTCCAGTTTTACAAGACTCCAAAAATACGAGCAGTGAAATCATAGTGGACATTCTAAATGGTAGGTAGAAACCATTCTCTGATTCCTCCTCCTCCTCATTGCCTGGCATAATATCTGATGATGACATAAAAGATGTCCAGAATTTGAATGCTCGAAATGTTTTGACACACTCAGATTGGTGATTGTAGGGACAACGAAGACGTTCCCAAATGTATCTATTGGGTGGGTAGGAGTGAAAGATGTGGCAATGGCACACATATTGGCATTTGAATCAGCACATGCGACTGGCCGCCACATTTGTTCTGAACGTGTGCTTCACTATGCTGACTTGATTGCTATTTTGAGCAAGCTATATCCTACATATCCCATTTGTGCAAAGTAAGAGTTACACTCACTCTCCTATCTATCTCTCTCATAAATACAATGTCAACTCACACAAATTGTTTTAAATCAATCGCTTTCACATATTGCTGATTTAGTACATATCCACAACAGGAATGTCCTTTTTTTTTGGAGTAAAGTTTGATAGGAATTCATGGGTGGGTGAATGGTGGATTTCCAGGGATGCTGATGAAACCATTGCCAGGGTTCCCATATTCACTTTATCAAATCAAAAACTGAAGGAACTTGGAATCAACTTCCAACCCATTGAAGATGTCTTTCAAGAAGCAGTCACCAGTTTTAAGGAGTGTGGGTGGTTGGCCTAAGTATTTCTTTCCAAGGAACTATCAAACCACTACAAATTGCAGACACTTTCACCTTTCCAAGGGCTAATTTGATATCTAGCAAAATCAGTGGTCAAAAGCTCCTGCTCAAATAATGAGAGAAGGAATCTAGGGCTATGCATGGATCCCTCCTGTACTACTACACTCTTGGATGTAAGTTGTCATGCGAAAAACTAGGGTATATTTGTTTCCCAGGTAAAAACTCATCAGTAGGGATTGGACTCTGGATTGTTGTCCTCCTGATGCATTTGATTTTCAGGAGTCAAAGAAGTTCAACATGAGTCTAATTTTAGTAGTAATACAGAGGTCTGACAGCTACTTGGTTGTTTTCATATTGTCATATTAATCAAATATTATGATGCTCCTGGTCTTCTTGACCCTTCACTACATGTTGGATTCATACAGGTTTTTTTGGGTTCAACCCATTTGCTTGGCTTCTCCATGCATTATGGACTTGCTCTTTGGCTTAACTCAATTTGTTGCCCATCTGATCAGATGGGTGGACACAATTTAATTATTTTTTGTTGTCTTGAGATTTGGCCTTTTGAAACAAGAGTGGGTGGATTTACTATTTGGTTTTACTACCCGTGTTTTTCTTGGTCTAGCTGAAGATTTCAGAAAGAATCTACCCACACCTTGTATATGGGTTTCTATTTGTATCTACCCCATCCAAAATAGTGGGCAAAATTATTTCCCTGCCCTCACCTATAAACACAAATTATTGGATAACATTATAATGAGGATGAGTTAAAAGACACCAATGATTGTGACTGGTCACTGAAAGTCAATCACGTTCCTTTCCTGGTCTGGACAGAGAGCATTGTATCCAACACATATTTATAAGTTCAAATTCAGTTTAATGCTATTTAAAGCCTGAACTTCATCCAAATTAAAATGTACAAGCCATTATACTTGTGCCAATGAAGCTGCTCTGAATCATTAGATATCAGGTCTGATCTGATGACACTGTTGAATTTCAGAATGGCTGGCACGGAGCACCTCTGACCCATTGTATTTCAAGTCTGATGATACCATTGAATTACAGAAATCATTTTTCAGACCATTCAATGTTTCTTTTTCCTTTGCACAAAACATCTGAACATTTGGATCTTAAATAAAAGACATCATTATATACAATGGAATCATGAAGAAAATATATATGTTTGGCAATGGGTCAAACCTGAAAACCTTGAAGTACTCCATAGAAAACAGTTTTTGATATGGTTGAGTAGGTACTTAAAATAGTTAGTAGTTTTCTAAGATTTGATAGTTAAATTCATGAGTAAATTAGACATTGTATTGAAACCATCAATTGGGAGTTATGTCCCAATGGGCATCATAAACTTGCTAAGCTTCCCAGAATTTTCCTATGGACACTTATTTTGTCACTTCATCCTCCTTGGATTTATGCAAATGCAAGTTACTATTTTTACATGGTATCAAATCACCTAGTGAGCCTACAAACATTATTGATTGTTGCTTTCTCTTGCAAAGCCCACCTAGGAACAATTGTTGAAGAGTGATACATGTTTTGTGTTGTAAAGACTACTTGAGGTTAGCTATTGAGGAGTGATTCCTACTTTGTGTTTTGAGGACTACTTGGAGTTTGTTATTTGAGAAGTGATTATTATTGTTTTTTGTTGTGAGCATTGCTTGAGGTAAGTTGTTTGAAGGTGATTTCTTTTTTGTGCTAGGAAGAAAACTTGTATATAGTTGTTCAAGATTAATTTTTGAAGCATCTTATAGTGCCATACATTCACCATGTTGGAGGCAAATAAACTTGAGGAGTCTTCTAATTATGCATTTTAATGAAGGTTTTTTTGAATGAAGGAAAAATTATGAAACATTTTTTGTCCTCTAGCTACAATTGGTGCCAAGACATCCAACAAAATTGTAGCTTTACCTGCATTCATTGTTCTCGAGACTGCTATTCTTTATGATTAGAAGAACCAAACAACATTGTAGCTTTACCTACATTCATTGTTCTCAAGACTGCTACTCTCTATGATTAGAAGAACCAAGTCATGGTTATTTTGTTTATGTTTGTCAAAGATTATATCATTGACCAAGATGAACCAAATGGATGTTGTACCATATTGTAAAATTTGATCAAAACGAAAGAAAACACAACAAGAACTTTTTTCTTGCCTAACAAGTTACACTATTGTGTATGAGAAAATGAACATCAATTGGAGAATTTCTTTAAGATGTGAAGGAAATGACTACCCTTTTGAAAGCTATATGTGACATTGTGGATGAAAAAACTATAATACATGTCATGTCGAATGGACTTCCTTTCAATATGAAGGATTTATGTAGTTCATCATTGGACAAGGAAAATTGCTTTCCTTTGGGCAATTGAAGTTTGAAAACTAAAGAATTTTTAATCATGAGACTTGGAAGTTTTGTGTCAAGATACACACATCCTTGGGTGAACCCATTAAGAACCACCTCAAACAATGGTAAAATTAATAAAATTATAAAAATAATATTTCTAGCTCTTTTTTAAATGTTTATAATTATAAATTAATCTTGACATTTTTAAATCTTTTTCTAAATGCAATGATTAGGAATATCAAAATATCCTCTCCAGGTGATCTTAGAGCTTTAGAAGGACAGGTCCTAATTGTTCCAAGTGCTTTAACAAGCTAACCGGTTAGTTCAAAATAACATTCAATCATCCATTGAGAGTTTGAAGGAAATAGTGCCCTGCGCTATAATCCCAAGGACAACCCCAATCATCTTCTTGGCCAGCTCAAGCACATCACCTTAACCAACCTGAACTCCTAAGCCCAAGTTCCACTTGACTCTTAGAGGAGTCAAATTACCTCACGGAAGCATTTCCAGATGGCTTAACTCCCATGCCACCTTAGTGCCCCACTAAGGTGAACTCAGCATGAGTGTGGTCTCAACATGAGGCCCACTCCGCTTAAGACATCTCTTAAGGGGAAGGGCATGTCAGAGCTTCTTGGCCAACCAAGTGTGTACCTAGAATGTCGGTGTGACTGTAAATTGAAAGCATTGTCTTAGGTTCTGCAAACCTGTATCAGTGAGGAAACATCACTAACAATAAAGTAGCAAATGCTGCCTCTTTATGTTATTTGTCACCTAGTTGGTTTCACAAGTAAGCAGAGCTAAGGGTTGTCCTTTATCAGTGAATGGTAGGGTGTCCTCATTAATGTGAACCACAATTTCATTGTTGACTTTGTTTGGAATAGCTCTAGCGTTGATCACATGCAAGCTGCTATGAAGACATTTGCTGTGGATGAGACCAGCGTGAGTGGGTAAGTTACATTTTTGACTTCGGTTTTATAATTGCAGATGGGTTGTTTCAACCACCATACAAAATTGACTCCTATCAGACTTGAAACATTCTGTAATGGGTCTGGTTGTGGAACCTTGGTATTAAATGTCCAACCTATCTACAACAGTTTGAACCTAGTTATGTTAGTTCACATCCTTTAGAGTCCTATTGGCAGAGTTTAATGCAATACTAGGTTGTTGCAGATACATCTACCATTGGCTTTTGGGACATGAGGTTGAACCTCAAACAGTTCGCAGTACTCCTTTGGCGATTTGGAGCATCTAGGCTTCCTGAGTTGAATGCCCCTTAGGTATTACTTCATCTTCATGACACCCAATTTTTATATTTGCTGAGTAAATTCTTTGTTTGTCATATTTCCTTGCATTTAGTATATGGTCATAAAACTCATGGCTTGTGTGTATGCGTATGTTGTTAAGAATGTGCTTTAAACTTGATACAAGGGCGTCCTAGGACACAATGACGTCTGTAGTTATTCATGTATCATCTGGCAAAGCATGGCCAGGGTTAGGTACTCAACGAGTGTTACTTTTTATTTTCCTCCTATTTTGAACTGTTTTTTGCAACTTTATCCTTTAATCTGATTAGGCAAAAGCTTTGGACAGGTTCTGGTTTGTGTTCCAAGCAATGTTGTAGTGGACCAACTGACTGAAAAATTAAGCACAACAGGTCTAAAGCTATTGCTTCTACTGTAGGTTTACTCAAGTAAGGTGATTTTGTGTTACTGATATATGACAATAAACGTGGGTTCATGTGTTGCCGAGATGAGGCCTAGAGCCAGTCAGTGTGTTTTTATCCAACAAGTCTGTGACATGCTTTGGATGACACAAAAAGCTTCACTACGCATGTCCTTTTGCCTATACACAACTGCAAATTGTTGCAAACATTGCAACATGCTTTGAGAAGAAAAAATATAAAGTGGGCTAGATGACAGCCTGATTCACCAATGAACAAAATAACATACCAACAGAAAAGCTACGTATTTTGATGGTGCCCATGACATTAGTTTGAGTGGCTAAAGTCCAACTAAGTCCATTTAATGGTTGTTAATAGAATGTTTCTCAACTCTTCTTGCAGGTGTTGTGATTTAGTGCCAAATCAAGAGAGGCTTTCTTGAGGGTTGTATAGTGTTAATTCAAAAAAACTATATTTAAATAGTAGTGTCATTAAAGTGTCTAACTTTGGAAAGGAAGTTTGTAAAGTTAACGTGAGAAAGAGGTGACAATAATGATAAAAGAAGGTAAAGTTTATGAATTTAATAGTCATTCTTATAAATATAAATCTGATAATCATTTAAAAAGATTCATGTACTGTAGTATAAAAGTTTTAATTCTATGATCATTTAACTTCACTTTGTAAAAGAAATTTTCAAAGAGTATGTGAGAAAGAGAAAAATAATGGGAAAGGAGGTGGAGGAAGGGGGATTTGAAAAAAAGTTGTGATGGTAATGGTAAGGATAAAGTTAGTGTGCCTTTCCATATCCATGTAAGTCAGTATAGGGGGAGAGAGTGAGTTAGGTTTGAAAGATTCTTTTTTAAAGCACACAAGATAATGTCATAACATCATGAACACCTTGAAGCCATATGTTGTAATGTACCCAAAATGCATTTATGACATAGGTTGTGGTGGCCACCAGTTTATCCCCGCCACCAAATGTTTTCCATTTTGACATAAATGGCTTGTAAAAATTGAAACACTATTTCTATGCCAAATTTGTTGGGTTTTATCAAGGGTAGTACCAGTTGCTACTTGTTGGACTTCATCAGCTCCCTACAGTGGGTATATCCAGTAGAACTACTAACCTGCACACCAAGTTTCTGTTGCAAGCCTGGAAGCAATGGGAAGATTCAGCCATGATTGGCTAGCAACAAACAACAAAACAACACAGAGAGGGAAACACAGGGAGAAAAGAAGAGGGTAAGCATAGCGGACAAAGAACAGACAACAAGGAAAAACAAATGAGAGCAACATAAAACCTTACAAGCGAGGCTATATGAAATATTCAATCAAGCAATGCAATTAGGATGTATCTCTTCGGCACTGAAAGTCAACCAATGGATCAATAATGAGTTCCAATCGAAATAAGAAAAGCCAAAGTTCTCTTGTGGCTGGAAGCAAAGGAAGAGCCAAGAAGTGGATTGACAAGTACAATGATGTTGCCTCTCTGGGATTAGGTTGAGGTTTCAAGCAAAGGTCTTCTCACATCTGCTGCATTCGTTGCTGCTTTGCTGCTGAATAGGTGCACATATATTTTGTGCTTAACACCTGCTATGAGCAAGCTCAATAAAACACATACCATATGCACAATTGCCATAAAGAAATACCTGCACCAACCATACACATCTGTCATGCCTGTCTGATTGTGTTTGCTTTCAATTCCATTAGATGCACAGTGTGAGAAACAATTATTTTTATGAATTGGAGAGTAATGGTAATGAGAAGAATAGTGCAAGAGAGCTGGTACCAGAAAGGAGCTTCAGGAGTGTCAATCTTCATGAAGTAATAGGGGTATGGCCAACTGTAAAGTACATCCAACCCCACACAACCATAGTAGTTTAACACCAGGAAATCAATTCCAGGTTTGTGATAAGTGACTGAAGAAAAACCCTTGGCTCCACATTGATAATGCAGTACCATAGTCAAATGTAGACCATACTCCTGCCAACAACAATGATCCCTACATCTGCTGCACCTTTACAGCAGCACAAGACTGAATAATTGCTCATTGAATCTAAAGAAGCATTCAACTCACTTCACTAAGCCAACTCCATGAATAGTCCATTGGAAGATGGTAAACATGCCGCTGTACAGTATGAAGTAGGCACCACGGAACCATGGAAAGGGCTGTCACAAGCAAATACAATCAGACTTACAAGCTCCCCTCTGCCATTAAATAAGCAGCAGCATAACATCTGAGATGCCGCCATCTAACATACAGGCAATGACTATACAATTGAAGACAGGCAAATATGGTCTGCAAGGGACAAGGCAACAAAAGTGGAAGGCTTCTAACATTCAAGGGTAAGAAAAGACTCAATAGCACAGAAATTGCATACCATAGAATTGAGGAAGAATTCAATGAGGATAAAAATGATATTCACTCCATGCAAATTCCATTCCATCTGCAACCCCTCACATCTGCACATCAGACAAAATTGCTCCACTGGAATCTGCTTCTTGATACAAACCACCAGTACTTGATACACAGTCTAAGCAACCTTGATTATCCAGGCACAAGACAGACAGCAGTTCGATTCAGTGAAGCACAGTCAGTAGTATTAACGCTGTCAGACAAACCTTTCTTGTAACCTGATAAACATGCCATGTGAGAAGATTGCAATCATACACTAAATTCTCCCGGAGGGAAATTGGCCAAAAGTGGATAAGACTTACAAAACTACGAGGGTAACCCTTTGGAAACATGGGGACCAATAGCAACCAATATACTCCATCTGTCAAGAATACTGCAGGCACTGCCATCTGCATGCCAAATGCCATACACATCTCAAACCCTCATAAGCACTGAAACTCACACTGAAATGTCATGTAGATAAATTGTGCACAAGCAAAGTCACTCAGATGTGAGTAACGCCAAAAGTGTTTTGTGTGAGGACTTAAACTGGGTCACACAGCAAAAAAATTCTCAAGAGGAAATGATAACCTGGAAGAGTGCTTGTAGACTGTAGCCGAACCACCCTGCCTCACTTGCACCTTCCATATTTATACCCTTCGAGTGGCTTGCCATCACCACCTCTACTGTAGAACTAGGATCTAAGCTTTGTACCTCTCCATCTGACCCTAAGCGACTGATGCTACGTAGAACAGGGTACCCAGCTTCAGTGTCCAAAATGTGGTTGCTATTCTCTGTGTCTTTTTTCATGAATTGCAGAAACTCAGATAAGCTCACACAACTGGCCACCTAGAAGAATCCAAGCAATCAATGAGCAGGACAATTAAGGCAATCCTGATTCTATCTATCAAGTACAACTTTGAACAGAGCTTTGCAGTTCAAATAAGCCCCTTACTTCTTCTGAAGATTGAAAAAAGTGCAAAAAATGGTGCAGAGTGCACATATTGAAGCACAACCCAGCTCTTGATAAAAGGAAAGAGAATCTAGTAGCAATCTTTTACATGTTTTACTTGATATGGAGAGGAGAATTTCAATGCATTGAGGAAGACCAAAGGAGAGAATCAATGGTAAAAATACACACCCCAAAGTAGAAGACAAGGAGAGTTAAAGTCCATCTGCAAAAAGTAATCCCACAATTTCATGTGAAAAGGAAGTCCCATTTCCATATGCCTGTTGTTGTGCTCTGTCACTGGCTCACACAAATGTAAGACGAGACTCCATACACTGGCTCATCTAGTTTCAGCAATCCCTCATTTGCAACTTCCAAAAGCTTGATCCCCCTTATTGCAGTTCCATTCTGTGCAGGCTGCATAGTAGAGCAACCAGACCAAGTGTTTCACCTTCCTCACAACTAATGATAAGCATTAGTGGAAGCCTTTGAATAGACAAACCCTAAGATCATTATAACTGTGTCATTGGGTGAAGCTTACTCTGTGTAGTAGTAGTAGACTTTCAATAAGTTTGCTTGACCTGCCGTATCAACAATATTGATGATGAGGAGATACAAAAAAGAGATGGTGCGTGATGCCAGTAGCCAGGCAGAGTAGATGTTGCCACCACATGCTTCCTGCAAGTCCTTTGTGTACACAATCCTACCTGAAACACTATCAATTGCACCTGGAATGACTTCATTTTCTAGAGTCAATTCTCCCAATTGTGCACTCTTTTGAGAAACTCCGCCACCATCATATCTGTAAAGAAGCACTGCAGCTGCAATTAAGAAAATAGCGACTTCCAAAAAGATGATGGGAAAGTTCCAGTCGGTTGGTATGTGATCAAAGAATGCAAGTCCCATCTGGACTAAATTGTAATGACTTGCCACCTGCTTTTCTTATGCCTGCAATCCTCCAAGAATACACTGGTTATATGCGCCAAGTTTGTTATACATCTATTATTATAAGCTTCTTGTCATCTGAGACCTGATGGAGAATTCCATAAAGAGTATTAGCTTCAAAGGCGATTTTATTTTTTTTTGCTTGAGAATGCTATCTAAATGCATCTTTTCCACACCAGGCTTGAAATTGCGCACAAATCTAAACTAGCACAACAAATCCTTCAATCACAGACATTCTCATTACTGCATCCCGTCTGAAAAATACGCAAAAGTTCACCAAAAGTTCACTTTACAGGTCCCGCTATGGATGACGGTATCCAGATCCGTGAGGTTCTCAGCAATCAATTCCAATCAACAAACACTCCTGTTGATTCTTATTACAACAACAACACCGTCACTCGCACAGTCCGCCTTCTCTCAGATTGCTTTTTGTTCCGAAATGCACAAACAAAACCGTCACAGAACAGATACGGTGTAATATTCGTACACTTACTGACATGAAAATCAAAGCACTGTGACTCTAAGAACAGAGCAGCTGCCTTATCCAACGATCGCAAGCAATCTCACGAAGTATTATTAAAACCACAACAAGTACTCGACAGACACATCAATCGGTCCCAACTTCTTCCTTGGAGAAAAAAACACAGTAAACATAATAAGATTTTGGCGAAAGTTTCCTGTGAAATAACACTTACAGGTAAAATTTCAGTTTGTGTTGAAGGAGCAACAACTTATAGATGCATCAAAACTCGTTAGAAACGCCACCAGCTGCTGCTGCTCCCTCCTCCTCCTCCTCAGAGCTTCCTCACATCCAAAGCTGACGATGACCGCCGGGCCAGCTTGTTTTCTCCAAATCGGGAAACGAAAACCAAAGTTTTAGTCGCCGATTATTATTCTCAGAGGGGAATCGATAGTCGGCAATCCAAAAAAAAAGGCAGCAGCAGAGCTACTGGCGTGTTGTTGTTGTTATTGCGACGTTTTTGGTTGCAAGACAGACAGAAGAAGAAACTTCGGTTGCACCTTCTTCCTGCCCCTGCCATCGCCAGAAAGAGGAACTCGAAGAAGCTCCAATAATACTAAGTCTCCAGGTCCCGGAACGAGGTCCTGCGATGATCGAGACCTCGCCTGTGATTCAAAATTCGTCTGCAAGAAACAACACCTGGAAAGCATCACTTGGAAAGTAACATAACAAATATCTGTGACATGGGTGGGTTTAGGGTCTTGGGGTTTAGGGTTGGTTGTGGGACCCTCGCAACACGGGAACGAAATTGAGAGTAGGAACATTTAGTAGTTCGTAGAGAGTCCTTAGCCTACAAGATGAATAAAAGGCCAATCCAACATAAAATACACATTAAAAGTTAATTATTATTTCTACTAGTGATTTAATTAATGTCCAATTAATATTCAATTAATTAATGCTAATTTAGTATTTACTAATCAAAAATTATAACAAAAAGATAACAAGTATTAGTTAATAATAGTTATGTAGCTTATAAAAATATTAAATAAATGATTAATTAAATTTATTTTCTATTTAGTTCATAAGTTTAGAATTAATAATCAATATGTATTCATCAGTTTAGAATTTATTAAAATTTAATTTATATTTCAATTAATTATTTAAATAATATTCAATGAATTTGTTAGTAATTCAGATTTATTAATCAAGTGTTCTGGTTACTAAATATTAAACTAACTATGAGTTATTAAGTTATTAAACTTTAATTAGTTAAATATTCATGACCTTATTTATTTATTTAGTATTATTAATGAATTTAAAAAATTAATGATATTTATTAACTAAATAAGTTCATTATTTAATATTTAATAATTATATTATATTAGATAGTCAATCAATTATTAATTCATCTATTTATTTAATTGATAACTAAAATTTAAAAAGTTAAATGTCAAGAAAAATTAAGTTATTACTAATAAATAATTTATTAAATTTAGAATTAAAATAATAATGAGTGAATTAATTTCATAAAATAATTACATATTGTTAATGAATTATGAATAAAAATTAATTGATTAATCAGTAGAAAGTATGAAATAAAAGTTGATAGTCATTTTAGAATTAAACAATTAAAGAATAATAGGTAATTATAGGTAGGTTTGTAAATGGGTATGTAGGTAGTGATTTTGTTAGTTGCTAATTAATTAATTAATTAGTTAATTAATTTCTTATTTACCTATTTAGTTTTTTTTTTTCAACATAAAAAACAAACACAAAACATATGGGAAAATATTTCTAGTTACAATTCAATTTGTAATTAAGGTGCAACTAGAAAATTTAACCCATATGTTTTGTTCTCTAATCATCTTGAAAACTATATAACAAATGTGTTTTCATTTATGTTTTCACATTAAAAACCACGTGCCATTGAATTCAAAGAAATTTAACCTTAAGAACAAAACAGAAAACAAAACAACAATATTTACATGCCTATTTTTTTTGCCCACCTACCTTGCTACTTACCTACCTACCTACCTAGGTAAATAAGTAGGTAAATACATAATTTTTAAATATTTATTTATGTAAATAGGTAAGTAGGCATGTAGCTCAGGAAGGTAAGTATGTCCTACTTATTTAATTTTACCTATCTACTTACATAGGCCTATGAACCTCCCTACCTACTTACTCAAATAAATATTCATTTTATTTTTTTCCAAAATATAATTAATATACCACGTGTCACAATCTAGGACCATTTAAAATGAATGTTCATAATGGATGACCAAGATCAATGTTTGAATAATAAAATAATTCTCGCCCAAAATTTCTCGTAATGCCACACGGTGGATTTTGGTATCACCAAGTGGCACCATCACAAGTTATTGGAATTTGATGGCATGGGTTTTTCCAACATTTAAAATCATTATTTTTAAATTACCTCAATTTAAAACATAAAAATAATTATTGTTCATGTAGTCATATTTTTGCACATAAATGCAAGAAAGTATAATCAAAACACTTTCAATCATTATCAAACCATCATGTTGCTCAATAGTGAATTTATAATTTGTTGTACACAAAATCCGAAAAAGTTTTGTACAATAAAAGTAGGTTTTAAATACTTTTGAAACATATTGGTCATGTTTTTAAATATTTTTACATTAAAAAACTTAATATATTATTATTTTAAAAGTGAAAGTTACAAACACTTAAGTAATTTTAAAGTAGCAATATCCAAAAGTAAAAAAATCTAATATTTATCCTATTTTAAACCTATTGTCTATGAAACAAATGCTCAAAAAATAAAGAAAACTTTATTTACAGTTTTGAAAATCTATTTAAATGGACATTAAACACATAATTTTTTATATCATTAACATAAAGTCAAAGAACATGCCCATATTGATCATTGGAATAGATAATATTTTAAAATTTATAATATGAAAGTGTATTTTATGGTTATTTTCCATTCATGTAGACAAGCAACAGGGAATGTCTAATTAATCATGCTTTCACCCATGTATATGTTGACCATATACATCATCCATGGTCCATTTGGTGACATCATAATGAATCATGATTTGTGACTAGATGTCAAGTTTAATTTCATTTATGAAACTAAAATAATTTTAGTTATAATTGTTGGTTATAATTGTTTTATTATTGCAAATTGGCATTTTTCTTTTAATGGCCCCAACCCTACATTTTTCCAAACCCCCTTAATCATGCACAAATAGGACCTTTTCCCCTTTCCACTCTATCAACCTTTATAGTGGAACTTGAAAACCTTTCAATGGAAGGTTCAAAATGAAACCCCCCAATCGACCCCTATCTTTTTAACATGTTTGCAACCTTCACTTAAAGCTCCTTACTCCACTTGTGAGCACCAATTTACCAATTGAAGGTTAGTTCATCATCAGCATTTTTATCAAGTATCCAATTCATTTAATACAAACCTCTATGACCATTCCAACTCAATACCTTCCCTTACTCCCACCCTACCTATATTCACATGGACTTGGGTTTTGTCATTGAATGTCTTAGGGTCTTTTCATTTAAGCTTTTGTCGTCCTCCATTATACAACCACATCCTTACCACTCTACACTGTGATGTATAAATGGCATTTTATTTTCCATTAAATAAACTAGCACATGACCCTTATCATGTGGCAACTTGGCACTTACTCCTCTTGTTAACCCAATGGTGTTTCATTTTGCCCCCTCATGGCAAGGTAATAGGGCATAAAGAAACACAAATTCGATTCAAGCATTTTCTAATGAATGATTTTAAAAAATTACATAAAAGGTTTTTTTTGTGAACCTAAGCTTTTGCAACAAGTCCAGGTTTAATATGTTTTCCCCAATATGATCCTACAATTCATAAAAGTGTTTTTCGTAGTTTAGTTTTTGGACATGCAAGGGAAGATTTTCAAGCAACTCACGTTTTGGCACCATTTTCCCTTACACACACATCCTTTAACACCACCTTAACTCTCATTGCATTACACCTTAAATCAAATGGCTACATTTCGTTTTTCCTAAAAAACTATGACTTAAACCAAGACCTTGAGCTTTCATCTAATTCCTTCAAGTTGACATTCTAATGCATGCCATATTTATTGGCGAATAATAATTTTTAAATGGTTTTTTAACACATTTAGAATTATTTTCATTTAGAAGATTTAGTGAATCGATTCCCTCAATTGTTTCAACTTTGTTTTCATCTCACACAAAGTCACATTCCACTTCAAATTGCACGTGTCCTTAAAGTGGGTTGTGTCTTAGCCATGACTAAACTTTTTGGTGGAATTCGTCCCATTATAGTGGGAGAAACATTATATTGATTCACAAGCCACTCTATGTATTGAATTCCACGATCCTTTTGTAACACATTTCCCCCCACATCAATTCAAAGTTGCCATTAAAAGAAATTATGAAACAATAATCCATGGCATCATGTGCACCCTATACCTTCATCCCGACTTAATTGTTTTCCAATTGGATGTGGCAAATGCCTTCAATTTGGTGTCAAGAGGGGTCATATTTCAAAAACTTCATGTAATAGAACATTATATAATTCATCCCCTTTGTTTGTGCATTTGAATCTCCCCTATTTTATAATCATCATAATCACGAAGGCAATGTCATAGTCATCCCATCTACCATGGGATCTTATCGAGGTGATCCCTTGGGAAGGGCAATATTCATTTTAGCCCATTTTAAGGTTTTACATTCTATAATTAATCATTTCCCTTCTTGTCTATTTCCATCCATTGTAAATAAAATTCACATCATATGCCCCCCTTTAATTGTATCATATGCACATGAACATTTCTAGACCAAACTCCATGCGATAAGTCTTTCTATTCAACCTCATAAATGTGTAGCATGGTCACCTTCTGGCCCGCCACCTGATTTCAACACCCCATCCCAATTTAACACCCCATCTTGGGGGTTCCATTGAACACCTCATGACTCACATCATCCTTCATCAAAAATGTCTTTCTATCTAAGATGTTTGACATGTGGATTTTCTTTGACTAAAATGGGTGATGTTTAGGTAGTTTTTGGAATTTTAACCCATTGTTTCGTGCAACAACCATCATACATTTTATGATGCACGCCTCCCTCCTCCACCTTCATAAAGTCCCTTATTTATTTTAACTCCTTCCTTCTTCAAATGTTTGGGCACTTTTTAGGTCTAAGATCCTTTGATAACCAAAAAGACCTTTAATTTGTAAATAAACTTCTCTCCTAATAACTTTTGGTGGCATCGGGCTCATATAGACAACCACCATCACCCCAACAACTTATTTTGCACAACAACACATCTTAAGTTTTATGACCAATTTTAAAAACCACTATTGTTTTTTTCGACTATGTTTATAACTACTTGGTCACAAAAATTATTATGTACTTACAAAGGACATCAAGATGCCACATGACATCATAGTTTTGCAATTATAATCAATATGACAACTTGTTCATTTTTTGGGTAAATATATTATTATTTTTGAATTTATATTTATATATTTGAATGATTTAAAATCAGGAATTCAAAAATACCATTTACTTTTGTAACTAATAGTAATTAATAATGACTCAATTTTTTATGATGATGATGTGGCATGTCATGTGTCAACAAGGTGTTACAATTCATAGTCAACTTCATGACTCATCACACTAATTTCAATAAAATTACATTTATTGATTGGTTAAAATTGTTCATAATGCCAAAACGTGTCTTATACAACTTGTCTTATGCAACTATAATGTCTAACATACTTAACAAAATGACTAACAATGTTTTTAGCAATTAATAATCAACCTATTGATTCGTGACACTAATTTTAATAAAATTGCATTTATTGATTAGTACAAAATATTCATAATGCCAAAAACATGTCTTTTACGACTTGTCTATGCAACTTCAATGTCTAATATAATTAAGGAAACAACTAAAAATGTTTTGAACAATTAGTAGTCAACTTTATGATTCATGCAACTAACAAAAATGATTGAAAACACAACTAGAATTTTGCATAGGACCAATCATTTTATTATCCAATTTTAATTTAATTTATAATTTTATCATAATTTAACTAAACTTAACCATGTATTGCTTCAATAATGAACTTTTTTATTTTAAAATTTCCAAATTTAACCAAATATAATTTCAATATTCAAATTTAATTTAATTTATCATTGTTTAACCATGTTTAACATAAATTAATGTTTAATTTCATTTATGTTTATTTAGCCATGTTTAGCATAAGTAATTATGTTTAGTCTTATTTATATTTGTTTAACCATGTTTAGCTTAAATAATTGTGTTTCATTTAATTTATATATTGATTTAACCATGTTTAACTTAAATGATTGTTTTTAACCAAAATTATTTAAAGTAATTATGTTTAACCATGTTTAAACTAACTTAATTTATGTATAATTGTCATGGGCATGAAAAATTATAAAAACAATAATTAAACTAAGGACACAACAAATAAACAAATCATAAGAAATGTAAGCCTAAATTTAATCCAAGATTGGAAACACAAAGACATAAGGCAAGAACATGGTATATGCTACAAGATGATTCAAATAAAATTTTATTATGATAACATATGAAAACAAAGATTATGACAAGAAAATGTACCCAAAATTGTTGTTGAACAAACTAAAGGTAATGGGAGTTCCTACCCTTATTTATACCCCATTGGGGACTTAGCTCGAATAAGCCTCCATAGAGGTTTCCATGTGTGAATAAAATGAATCATTTTCGTGAAATGATCCACCACCACCAGAATGGAATCAACTGAGTTAGATCATGGAAGATCCATGATGAAATCCATGGAGATCAAAGACCATGGAGAAACAAGGACTGATAATGGTTGAAAAAGTTCATGAAGGTGATGACGAGGATTCTCTGTACGAACATAAACATCACATGAGCTCACAAATTCCTTCATGAACTTCCAAAGTTACGGCCACTAATAGTCACGAAACACTAATTCCATGGTCTTGTTGAATCCAAAATGGTTGACAACCAATGTGTCGTGTCTAGCTTGGAGAACTTAAAGTCATGCAAGGCCTTTCAATACATATAATAGTCCATCATGATATAACAAACGATCACAAAACTTGAATTTGTCAAAGTCACTAGGAGGATTCTTTTGATGACTTTTGACACCAACAACAAAAGCATCATTGATTAGATCTTCACGAATGTGTTGAAGGTGGGTTTTATCCTCAAAAGTTACAAACCATGTTTGGAGCCGAAGGTTTTTGGGTTTGAAAATGATGTCACATTGTTGATCGTAAACATCATCCCCTTCCTTAGGCATGAATTATGAACAACGAAATAAAACATCTAATTTCCCTTGGTGTCGCCCTAAACAGTATGTCATCATGAACTGAAATCGAGACAAGGATAATGCCCATTGAACTTGATGTCAATTCAACACACAAACCATCATGAAATATTGGAGATTCTTGTGATCAGAATACATAATGATTTTATGTTGAACTCCTTCAATTAAATGACATCACTCCTCAAAAGCATCCATAATGGCCAAAAGTTTTTTGTTATGAATCTCATAATTAATATCGATAGGAGAAAATTTACAAGAATGAAAACTAACATGATGAAGAAGATTAGTTTTTCTGGGTTCTAAAAGTATAGCACCTAATGCAAAATCAGAAACATTCGTTTCCAAAACAAAAGGTGTGGAAGGGTATGCATGAATCAAAAGTGGGGCAATTGTGAAGGAGGCTTTTAAAGATTGAAAAACATTTCAACTCAACTCTCCAAGAAAAAGGTTGATCCTTCTAAGTCAAATGAATAAGAAGGGTCCCGATCATAAAATAATGTGTAATGAATCGCTGATAGAAATTGGCGAACCCAAATAAACATTGAACAATCCGAACAAAAGTTGGGGTAGCCCAATCCATAATGGTTTGAACCTTACAAAGGTCCATGCGAATGGTATCTCTAGAAATAATATAACCCAAGAATTCCACCTCAAATTGATGGAATCCACATTTCTCCAATTTGGCATAAATACCAACTTTTTGAATTTTTTGCAAAATAAAACATACATGGCGTTCACGGTCTACTATGTTCTTTGAGAAAATGAGGATGTCATCGATGTAACAAACCACAAAATCATCCAAAGTATTCACAAAAAACTTCATTCATCATATGATGAAAGACAACAAGCGCATTAGTAAGGCTAAAGGGCATCACAACATATTCAAAATGGTCATAACGAATTCTGAACATCGTTTTCCATTTATCACTTTCTCAAATGCGCACCAAGTTGTATGCTTCACGTAGGTCAATCTTGGTGTACACTTTGGCATGACTAAGTTGTTTCAACAATATTAAAATCAAGGGCAAAGGGTACCAATTCTTGATGGTGAATCAATTTAGTCCATGGTAATCGACACACATGCATAAAGATCCATCTTTTTTCTTGACAAATAGTATTGGAACAACAACTGGAAACTTGAAATGTTGAATGAACCCCTTTTCAAGATTTTCATCGATGTATTCTTGAAGCGTCAAAAGTTCATCCTTTGACAAGTTATAAATGGGTCCAAATGGGGGTTGCGTTCTTCTTCCAAATTAATCGCACAATCATATGGTCGATGTTTAAATAATGTGTCCACATTTTTCTTTTCAAAAATATTTTTATAATCTTGGTACTGAATAGGGATCCCATGTTATTGCATCCTAAAATCAAGGGTTGGAATGGCATACACAAATAATGCATTTCCTTTTTTTGCTACTTATATGGATGTTCTTGCTTCCATGAACAAAGGCTTGAAATGTTTGGATCTTTGGTTACCCCCAATATTTCTTTCATGCTTGAATTTTTACATGCATTGATTCATTCTTGTTGGGTTTTCACGTGCATAATCATGTTCAAAGCCCAACATGCTTATTGAAAAAACTTTGTATTTTGGTATTGTTTTGTTTATTGATTCAAAGTGAAGACTCTTCATTTTTCAATCCATTCGAGGATTATGCAAAATGAGCCATGATAACCCAATGATGATAGGGCTTGTCAAAGATGAAATGACATTGAAAACATTACTACGAAAATGGGGTGCAATTCAATAACCTAAATCACTATGGGACCTTAAAAGTGAAATAAGTTCATTACATTTTAGTGATTTCACCTTAGTTAGAGTTATTTCATTATAATATCACTATGTAAACATCATGTTTCATTACTAGTTGACATAATTCATTATTATACTTTACTATAGTAAATACATTTAATTTTATGTTGTTTCAAATACCCTATATATGATATTTTCTAATATACCATATATTATTTTAAGCTACTTTAGTTATTTTAACTTATACGTTACGTTATTATAAGTTAATATAAATCGTTATAAATTATTATACTTTACATTATTCTACCTTAAGGTATGTTGGTTAATTTATTATTGGCTTTTAAATTATTTTAAATTAAATTATTCAACTAACTTTAGGTTATACTTCAGATTACTTAATTTTAAGTTAATATATGTTATTTCAAGTTATACTTTAGGTTATTTAAGATCATTCTACTTTATGTTATTATAAATTATTTTATTTTAACTATAATAACTTAAAATAATCTAAAATAAAATATAATGACCTAAAGTAAAATAACCTAAATTCACTAATAATAGTCTATGAAAACTAATTTAGAATAACCTACAATAGAATAACTACTAATAACCTATGATAATATAACCTAAAATATCCAACAATAATTTATAATAAAATAATCATAATATAACATAAAATAATCAATAATAATTTGTAATACAATTGCCACCAATAGTTGTTAATACAATAATCACAAATAACTATTAATAAAATATCCAATAATAACCACTAATAAAATGGCCATCAATAGGCATTAATAAAATAGCCACCAATAACCATTAATAAAATAAACACCAATAGCCACTAATAGGAATAATCACTAATAACCATATATTAGAATTGTTTAAAATTATCAAAAATAATTTAGGGTGAAATAATTTTAAATAAATAAAATTAACTTAAGGTGAAATAGCCTTCAATAGCTAAAAGTAATTAACAATAGCCTCACATAGTTGAAAATAGCCTAAAATAAAATAGTTTTGAATAACCAAAAGTAATTTATAATAATTGCAAGTAACATGATGTGAAATAATTTATAATAATTAAAAATAACATAAAATAGCCAAAAATAACTTATAATACTCAAAAATAACCTAAGGTGCAATAGGCTAAGATAGTTTTAAAAAACATAAAAAAACCAAAAGTAGTTTAGGGTGAAATAACCATAAATAATCGTAAATAATGTAGGATGAAATAATTTAGATTAATGAAAAGTAGCTTTATAATAGTTACAAATAGCCTAGCATAGGTAATATTATTATTTTAGTATAAAAAAATCCATTTATTAAACTTTTTTTTTTTCAAAAGAATGGTCATTGAAATGTTATTAAATAATCATATTCTTTATAAAAAAAATCAAATGATTTTACACTTTCAAAAAGAAATAAATGTAATTATGTACATTATTAAATTTTTAAGAAAAAGTAAACTTGAATCATTTTATTTGGACTAAATCTCAATAAGATATGAATTTTCAAAGTTTATGTTTTTGTAATGTTTAAAATGCAGTATTTGATAAATAGAATGCAATGTAACATATTATCACAATGAGTGGGGTGACTTGATGGTAAGGGTGTTAACTTCCAATCTAAAGGTCAAAGGATCAAACTTCACAAGTGGGGTGTGCATGGCTAATAGTGGTAAATTGACCAAATATTCCTATTTAATTCCCTAAAGTAAGTGCTTAAATTGATTACGTGGTCTATGTTACCTAGGTTAGGTTTTTAACCTAACCTAGGTAATGACACGTGTCAATAACTCATAGGTTAAAAAAATCATGAAATGATTAATAATATATTAAATAATTTTAATTTAATTGATTTCCATGTTATCTAATTAATTAACTAGTAGGTGAATGGCTTAATAAATTTGCATTTCACTTGAGAGTAACCTTGTTTCACTAAATACTAGTGAACCAATTCACTATCCATAATAACTAGTCGTCGTTCACTATGGGTTAATTAATTTCACCATGGTAAGAATGTCCAAATTCATTCAAAATCTAATGAAGCCTTGAATGAACTAGGACGCATTTTGGTGTAGTGAAACAATTTTGTTTTATGTTACTCAATTATTATTGTCAACACCTTGGTCTCATACGTTATAGGTCTTAAAAAAAGGTTTTGACCATCAATCACTTCGACTGCCACTTGTGTCGTTTTTTCCACCAATGCCAAATTATGTTATCGTACCAACCCCTTGTTGATGAGACATGCAAATGCACCTGAATCAAGAAGTGTTTAGTTTTGCATAGTCATGGATGTATCACCCTTGATTATGATGGGCAACAAAAAACAAAGAGCTAGTTTTAAAGACAAAATAGGACTATTTTGAACACATGATGCATCGAGATCCAACTCACGATCCTTACTGAAACTAGACGTTCTCATTTCTCTTTTCTTTTAACATTTGGGTAGTGGTAGAAGTTGTGGCATGTGCTACATGTTAAATTTCTTTGGACAAACACCAGCTATGTGACTTAGTTATCCATAATACAAACAAAAATTATTTGCACATTGATGTTATTTATACTATTCTATGAATGGTTTGAATTGTGTCTTGTTGATTTGCATGGGGTCGTCATTGGGTGCAAACACCATATGTTTAGGTTACAACAAGGGGGTGTGAATTACTTCAATGTTAGTGACGATTCCCAACGTTTTTCCTATCAACATTCAAAAAGTTGATTTGTGCAATTATTTCACTTAAGGTCGTGGGACCAGGCATGGTCAAAAGAAAGTCTTTCACGGCTCCATGGAGTCCAAATTGAAATTGGCTCATGAACATAGCCTCATCCCATGAAATGTCACATGCTAGTTGCCAAAAATTAGAAACGTGCACAAAAGTTGGGCATGTTCCTTGGCAAAAAGTTCATAACCTACTTATTAATGTACATTTTTTGTCTGAATCATAAAATAAAAAAAAAATCTTAAAAAAAAGGGTTTCAAAGTTGTTTTAAAAAAAAGAAACGTTCCAAGAAAGGTGCAAACCATGCTAAAGTTGTGCTTGATAATAAGGTGCTAATGAGTCCAACTTGGGTCTGGTCATCTAAATAATGGTGCTAATGGAAAATGAATGATGTGAAGTATTTGGTTAATGACACCTCAAAATTTTAAATTTCTCTAACATGCTAATTTGTGGTTCCTTCAAAATGCTTCAAAATGTTACCAATGTTTGGTTTCCTTGTAAATGTGTAATGGATTCATGAAAAATTTAATTTTCCTATTGCATATGCTTAAGGGCAACAAAAACTTTTCCATAGATGGAACTATTTCTTCTCTTGAAATGGAGATGGATAAAGAAATATGTAAATCAAAACTTTAATAAAAGGTGGGTGGTCCACAATCTCAACAACACATTCAAAAAGTGGGTAATCCACAACCTCTTGAAAGCTCCTACATTTGAAGTAGAAGGGTAGTCCACACTTAACTTCCATAATAAATTTAAAAAATTATAATGGCGATAAGAATAGACATAGGCCTTATGGGAATCTATTCAAATTATCATGAACATAAACAATTACAAGAATAAAAACTAAGCCAAGTACACAACAAGGAAAACAAATCATAAGAAATGCAAGCCTATGTTTAATCCAAGATTGGAAACACATAGATGTAAGGCAAGAACATGGTACATGTTACAAGATGATTCAAATAGAATTTTATTCTGATAATGTATGAAAATAAAGGTTATGACAAGAAAACGTACCCAATATTACTATTGAACAAATTGAAGGTAATGGGAGGTCCTACCCATATTTATACCCCATTGGGGACTTAGTTAAAAAAAGCCTCCATAAAAGCTTCCATGTGTGCATCAACCAAAGAAGTTTTTTGAAAAACATCTTAATTTAAAAAAGCTTCCATAAAGGTTTCCATGTGTGCACTGACCAACGAAGTTTTTTGAGAAGCGTCTCAGTTCAAAAAAACTTTCATAAAGGTTTCCATGTGTGCATCGACCAAGGAAATTTCTTGAAAATATTCCTAATTAATAGTGAACTAAGAGGTAATTAAAAGTTAACGATAATATAAGCCATGATGTGGGCGACTATGTTGGTGTGAGCGATGGGTGATGGTGGTGTTCGTAACACTAGCTTAGATTAACTTAGTTTAGTTTAAATCTACCCTAGATGAGCTTAAGTTTAATCTAGTTCAGTTTAGGTTTAAACTAGCTAAATTTACCCTAGTTAAATCTACCCTAATTTAATTTAAATCTAGCCTAAAACCTAAGTAGTCCTAGTTAAGTTAAATTAAATTAATTTATTTTTAGCATAGGGAGGCTTAGGTTAACTTAAGCCAAGCTAGTAGGTAGTCTATGTTGACCTAATTCATCCTAAGGTAACTTAAGGAGGCTTAAGTTATTTAAATTAGGTTGGTAGGTAATAAGTAAGTTGACCTATGTCAACCTAGGGTGGCCTAATTTAATTTGAAACTAAGAAAATTGATTTTTATAATTTTGTGTTTAATAAATTTAATATTTAAAAATGTGGTAATGTAAAGGATGAAAATTTTCAAACCCCAAAATGGAGGTGAGGGGTTCAGGTCCTTAGTCTTACAACTTACGATACTTACGCCACTTAACCTAGGTTTGGTAGCCTAGTCTAAGCTACCTAGGTTAAGTAGTTTAGTTTAGGCTACCTACACTAAGAAGCTAAGTTTTGTTTTTAACCTAGGCCACCTAGCTTAGGTAGCCTAAAATAACTAAATTAAGTTAAGTAGACTTTTGTTCATGTGTGATGACTCATAATTGAACATGTGTTTATAGATTTTTGACACATGTTAATCATCTATCAAGGCATCTTTTGTAAGTTTTAATTCAATAAAACGACTAGGTTGACATGGCATGCACTTTACATGTCATACCAAGGTCAATGATGACATAAAACTTCAATATTATAAATAAATAAATAAATTTTGATTGATAAGATGACTAGGCTTTGCAACTATATGTATTTTGCAACTACATGGGTGAAACAACATGGGTTTAACAATTCAATAGTCACTAGTTGTAAATGTCCTTTCTAATTAATCCATAGTCATAAATGTTTGTTGCAAAATTCAAAATGTGTTATTATGTAGGTAGTTGAATCCTTTTAGCTTTAATCACTCCTTTCTTTAGTTTGAACCGCATTAAAGGTAGTAAATCCTTGTATTACACAAGATTGAAAAAGTAGATCCATTCTTGTTGGGTCAATAATGATAATGTTAATTAAGGTGCGAATGCCATCTTTAATGAACATAATGTTGATTCATTAAAATAAGAAGAGTTGAATGTGGTTAAAGGAAACGCATGTAGTTGTTCTCATCCCATGTGAAAGTTAGCATCTCATGTAATGGTGACAAAGGTGTTGTGAATTACATCATGGGTTCTTATGCACTCGTTGCCATGAACATAACACAAGAGGTGGATACCCATAGGGTGAATGGGATGTGTGCATAGGCATCAAAAAATACTTGCAATTGAGGGATGGGGTAGTCCAAATTGTGTTCGAAGTGCCATGGAAAAAATTGGGGAAAATAATTGAAAGGTTAGGAAAATTAGTTGAATTAAGAACCAAGCACCCGCCTTTGGGTTAAACATGATAAAATTTGAGCAAGATGGGCTTTAAATATCTTGTTGAAAAACATGTTAGAAAAGGTATGATGGTTTAAACACTTTAAGATGGAATTTTGAAGTTGAACCATTTGTTGCTCGATGAATTGTCTAAATGAAAGTAGACATGCATGAATTAGGGGCGGTAAAAGATCACATGCAACCTTGAGGTGTTGTTGTTGACTCGTGTTAAGGTTTCAAGAAGGAAGGGATGTTGATTAACCATAAATTTAATACCAAAATATTTCTTTCTTAAAAATTGACAATACCATTTTCATTTCTTATTTGAATCATATGGGATGTCTATTAAAAAAATCCCCAATAATTGTTTTACTTTTCTAGGCTATACCTTTGATGTCCAAAACAAAATTATTCCGATTCAAACCAAAATGCTTGAGGAATTACTTGAAATTAATCTTATCAACAAAGAACTTTGTTTTATTATCACAATTAACACCCCACTAATCAATTTATTTTTTTAGCAATTGAAATATTTGGATGTCTACATAAATAGGCTGATGTGTTTTTACACAATTATGCCAATGCCATTTGGAGCTTGAAAGGGCCAAAGGGCCTTCATTTTTCTATTTTGGTTACTTTTTTTCATCAAAAAATATCAATGACTTTGCAAAGGATGCAAACATCCTCCATTTTAAATCAAGCAGTAGCCCTAGGCCTAGTTACTTCCCAATTGCCACCACTTTAGGACATACCTCCCATCACCATAGCTGACCTATTGCACACAATCAATTTTTGACATGGAAAAATACAACTGACCTATTGTAAATGGTCAATTTTTAACATGGAGAGATTTTGACATCTAGTTTGAATTAACTTGATGTCCTATAAATTTTCCTTTTTCCTTTTTCTTATTCCTTTGTACATTTCCCAAACCTACATTGTGTTTATAAATAAAGTTTGTAGGGTTACATCAATATCTGATTTAATTTTTTTTAAAGTTTAAATCTTTAATCTGGTTACAAACCTAATTCGTGTGGTTGAAATCCATGTGTTTATTGGCATGTGCTCAAAAAAATTCAACTTTTCGTTTTGTTCAACGGTTGGCACCTTTATCTTGTGACAAACAACAATTGCAACAAGCTTATTAGGCATAGATCATATCAAAAAATTCAACACACAAAAAAAAACTTAACACACAAAGAAGCAAATTGAAAATCTAACTACCACTTGCCAACCTTCATCTTGTAGTAGGCTATGATTTAAACAAGCTTAGGTGACTTTCAAATTTTCAATTATCATTTGAACAAGGTCATCATTAGGCATGGCAACTTTGTTAGTTTGCCATTACCTTGGAATCTAGTACATGGTGGGTCTTCACTTCCAATCTAATGGCCCACTACTCTAGAAATGAAAAACAAAAAAATATTTGTTATATTATTAGATGAATTATCAAGTTTTTCAAAACTTGGTATTAAAGATAACTCTTTTTAGTATTCTCAATGTTTTAATCTTGTGAAGCACAACCAAAGATTAAAAAATAATTAAGATTTTTTTTTATAGATTTGTTCATGGACATAATGCCATTCATATGGTTGACCATTTTATTGTGGGTGCATAACAATCCAAAAATAAATGGACATAATATGTGATGTTTTCATTGAAATAGACAAACTTTTTAACTAGTACATTAACATTTCATTGGGAATTGAAACTAATGATTCAAGAATTATAGGAATTGATTTAGATTTGCCAAAGATATGTCAATAAATAGATGGAACACACATATCATTGGTAAATATTCCAAATAAAAGAATCTCAATTGCACAAAATGATTTTTTAATAAGAAAAAACTATTGAAATACCATGATATTATTTTGCAAAAGGTACGTGGTTTAGACAAGTGATTATGGAATGTGCATGCTAAACAACCAATGAGCATTCATGATGGTGGTCAGTTTAAGGTCTTGAACTTGTATAAACAATCAAGAGACCAAAAGATTTTACAAGCATTGGTTTTTATGGTTAAATGTGTGAGATGTACCTTTTTCATCATTGAAAATTCAACTCATCCAATTTGAACATATCTATAGAAAAATTTGAAAACTAGAAATCATGTAGATGACAAAATAATATATAATCATAGCATGAAAAAGATAAAGACATAATAGAAAATGATTTTGGATCATTGAAAGATAAATGGCAAATTCAAAGGCATTTCAACTTGAGAATGAATAAAGTAGCAAAAGTGATAGTGGAATGTTGTGTACTTCACGTTTTTTGTGAAATGTGGAATTAACGAAAGCTTGGGTTTGCAAATTTGGGAAATAGACATGAAAACCTAATTGGATTTGGTGCGCATATGCTATCTATTCATAAGAAAGAGATGTAGTTAAAATGGAAGGAGAAAGATTAAGACTTGCCTTGTATGTACAATGGGCAATTAATCATTTAGTAAATGAATTTAATATGATTCAATTCCAATTTCTATGTATTGAAAGTTGAGTTTTTGCAACAATAGAATATCAACTTTAAAGCAAACCAACAATCACATTGATACATTCACCATCTCAAATGAAGCTTCACAATATCTATATTAATTCTAACAAATGTCAAATTTAAACTTAAAAACCTTTATTTACCATAAATATGGGGTATTGATAATGTTGGTGTTTGCACCCCTTCTTGGCAAAAGAAACCATCACCATCATTTGGATTAATAAATGTCACATTTGGACTCAAAGACCTTGATTAGTGTAAGCATGGGATATTAATAATGTTGGTGTGTACACGTATTCTTAGCAAAGGAACCATCATCAACACACCAACTTTCAATAAATTACCAAAGATGTGTGGTGGTCACATGCAAGTTGGATTAAAACCTAACAATACTTATATTAATCCTAACAAATGTCAAATCCAAATTCAAAAACCTTGATTTTATGTAAGCATGCGGGTGTAATCACAATCAAAAATCATATTGAACAACTACTAAAATTATTTCAAATTTGTAATTTTGTTAGATATATTTTTGTGGTGCCACTTTAATGTCATGTTAATCATAACAAGTTGTGTTAAATGACTAATGTGAATGTTGAGGAATTAAAAATAAAAATTCAATTAATTTTATTTTATGGGTTTTGGTTTTAATAAAAGGCCAAACTTGAACAACAATTGCATCAAAATTAATCAAGTTTTGTAAAATACTAAGGTAAAGATTCTTTTGATAAAGTAATTTTAATGGGAAAAAAATTGAGATGATGTAAATGTTTTACCTAATATCAAAAATCACTCACAATTTGAAAGTCATGGAATTTAAAATTTAAAAAATTTGAAATTTATTGAACAATATTTTAAAATTTTGAAATTCCTTTACCAAATGTAAATGGGGTGTAATTTCCATGACATTTAAAGAAATTTTTAAATTTATGATACAAGAAAATAAAGCATAAAATTGCAGCTTATTTTCATACAATTTAAAATTAGGATAATAATTTTCAAATTGAATGCAGATTTGGTAAAATTTGTACACTTTTAAAAAAATATTGGTTATTCATCAAAAATTAATACACAAAATGTGATATATATATATATATATATATATATATATATATATATATATATATATATATATATATATA
>Ga0116227_10002035_pt1 | contig 46048 bp, 31 predicted proteins | sample S1TSphgellanicum_FD_89693 | JGI IMG/M metagenome (GOLD analysis project Ga0116227, IMG submission 89693) | Host-associated microbial communities from peat moss isolated from Minnesota, USA - S1T2_Fb - Sphagnum magellanicum MG | ecosystem: Host-associated > Plants > Peat moss > Unclassified...
AAAAAAAAAAAAAAAAAAACGAACAAAATAGAAAAAAAATTTCAAAAAGGCATAGATTTTTTTAAAAAAAGAAATAAAAAACCAAAATTTCAAAAAAAAAATAAAAAAAAAAAAAAAAAAAAAAAAAAAAAAAAAAAAAAAGTGAAAAAGACAAAAAGAAGGGGGGCGGAAGTTTGAAACCTGTTTTGTTGGTTGGCATAAATGTAACAACGCCAGTTCCCTCGAACAAAACCAGCAGCAACATTAGTAGCAACTTATGCTCCCTCCAACAGCAATAACACTAGTAGTAGCAACACTAGTAGTAACAACTCAAGAACTCAAAGGCAAAAGAAATTTGTCGCTTTCAACATTAAGCAACAAATAGTAGAGTTTTTCTAAAATTAAATTGCAAAGAAGGACGAACATGTAATGTATGTAAACGGTGGTCATGTAATAACCACCGTGAACATCTAGAAATCCTATCTGATTATGGAAGAAACTTTCTTGACAAAAAAATTTTAAAAAAATTAAAAAGAGAAGAGAAAGGCTTGGCCTTTTATACAAGCACCAACAAGCTGAAACCCTAGACACCTAATAGCATACAATCACCTAAGAACGTACACTTACCCTAAAAGCATACATTAACCCTAAAAGGCATGATGGGCATGCCCGTAAATGGCCATCGTGTATGAGGCCATGTACGGGCATGACAAAACCCAAAGGTTACTTCAAACTGGAGGTTATGGAACTAAGAATTGAAACCAGCCTAATTGGAAAATGAGAAAAATGACCCTTTAAATTAAAAAAACTAGAATTGGAACCATGTCCAATCTAAAAATATTTATAAAACATTAAAAAAACCCAAAAAAAAGGAATCCAAACAAGTGCCTTGAAATTTGTTTGGAACTAAAACCAAAGGTTCCACCTAGAACCTAGGAACCGCCCAATGTTGATTCATAGCTCCATTAAAATTATCCAACAATTCATATACGGGCACATTTTGAGTTGGTGGATGCATGTATGTCAACATGGTTGGGTCTTCACAATGGTCCAAAATTCACATTGTTGTGGATCCAACTTGGAGTAAATGTACTTTGTGGTCCTCCAAGTCCATCCAAAGGGGCAGCCCTTCCAATTGCCCTGCAACCCCAAGGGAAGAGGCTTGAGTGAACTAGCACACCAATGCATGCAAACTTTGTCCAACTCCATAGTGGATGAACTCTAACCTGAGTTAATGAAGCTATGGTACCTCCTTAGCCCCTAATGCCTCAGTGCCAAAATATGAGTTATATATCATGCTTGCTAGATTTGAAGATGCCACCCTACCTTGATGTTGAGCTCTCATTGAGACAAATGCACAATGGATGGTGGGTTGTGCAAGATGAGGTGTGATTGGTAAACAAGTGATCTAGTTTGTTGTTGAGGGTTCTTAGGCTTTAACCTTGAACCTTAAACCCTAATTAATAGAGTGAGAAATGGCTTTCACTCACAATGTTGGGTCCATTGAGTAGCTTTTTCATTATGGACATTTTGAGCTACTTGGCAATGAAAAGGCTTTTCATTATGGATGTTTTTAGTTGGCAATGTGCAAGTTTTGTTGATGATGGTGGGATGATATGCATTTGTGATGTGAGAATAGTGGTTTCTTAAGGTTGGTGTGTTATTTGTTCTCCAATTCATATGATAGTAGAGGGACCTCTAGATGATTGTAAGGAGGAGAATTGAACTTCATCCCAGTTTTGTTTTAGTGAGAACTAGGTTTTTGCCTCATGTAGGTTGATGGCATGCTAGATGTCAGTAAACTTTCTGAAAAGCTCAACTATGGTGTGGCAATGACAGCATTTCCAGATCTATGAGGCCATCTCAGTCTACAATATGGTATGATTTGCACAATGTTAAAAGTAGAGGTGGTTGATTCAGCTGCCCCCTTGTGTGTTGATTGGCCCACAGAATTCTACCCCTGTGACATTCTTTGTGGGAATTGATGTCACCATTTGGAATGAAGTGTGATTTAAGTTTTTGCACAGGTTCAATTTGTGAAACAAAATGCATTGCATTTAGGTTCCTTGTTGAGAACTCAACATGGCTGGGCTACATGTCCGAGGTCCATTCAAACGGCAAGAATGCAAACAGCCCATGGGAGGCAGAAATTGAATTGCAAAGACATAAAACATTTTGAACTTATTTGCAGACATTTGGAATTATTTGCTCTCTTGTCCAAGTTAGTGCGCAGATGATCAGTTCAAATACAGGTGCTTGCTTGCGAAGAACTCACCATGAAGCTTCCAGGTTTCAGTATCATGTCCAAATGTCTCAGCCAGTGTACTCCCAGCCATGCATGAATCCGTGGGTGTTGGTGAAAAACTAAAGGAGCCAATTGCTTCTTTGTTTCCTTAGTGTAAATCCCCAATAGATGTGTAAGACAGCCACTTCTGTGGTTGTCATCCCAAGAGTGTTCATAGCTTTGCTGCACATATGTTTGCTAGATAATTCCTCTTGAAGCTGTAGCATAAGTGCCCTAATCTCAAATTGATACTTGCGGGTTTAAGCTTCTCCAGCCTGATTCAGAACCCTCTAAAGAAAGAAGGTTTTGTTTTGGAACTCTAGACACTTGCCAATAAAGCTTCTGCAGGGTTATAATTGCGCTCCTTTTCCCAAGCAATTTGTGCCATGATTGTGAGTGCTGAGCGAGCATCTCTCTCATCAGTTACCTCTCGAGGGAATGGGATTCGAATCTCCAGGATCTTGTGGGGCTCACATGTGAGCACTCGCATGTCAAATCCAAGCCTATCCACCCATGTCATACTGGCCTCCTCCAACTGCACCATAAGAAAGAGTCAGATATGAGAGAGAGAGAGAGAGTGTGTGAGGCTTTCTGCACCTAGTTGGCACAACTCATTAGAGAGAGGCTGTGGGGTTGGTGGTGGAACTTAAAGCCATGATGTTCCCTGTGGACATCTGGCTTGCCATGCCAGAATAGATCCAACAGCAAACAATAGCCCTACTGAAAGCTTTTGGGGTGCACCAGGCAACAACTATAATGAGACTGCGAAAAAAACCAGGCCTCCAGCAGCTCTTAGAAGGCAATAGTTGTCTTTGTAGGAGTGTTTGCCACAAGTCAAGGAGCTCAGAGAGGGTCTAATTGCTTCACAATTGGGTTCTCCCTGTCTCTTTGAGGGAAGGGTCTACCTGTTTTTGCTTGGCCAGTTTACATAAACCTTAAGAATGGGTACATGCTCAGATATAATTGGTGAGTTCACCTGATTTAGGGCAGCCCATACACATTCAGGATCAGCATTCCTATTGAGAGAGAGAGAATTTGACCAGTTGGGCTGAGGCAGCTAACCTCTGCATCCAAGTGAGTGTAAACATTGCAAAACCGACGAATGTCTTCCCAGTGCTTGCGGTTCATGTCTTCCACAATTCGGGGTGCACACTCTCTCAATGGATCAGCAACTGCAGCACTGTAGTCTGTCCCCATTACCCAAGTCTCCTCCTGGTGCAATCAAGACCCAAACAACGACATCATCATCATCATCCTCCCTTTCCAAATAACAAAATCAGGATATCACGCCCTGTCATTCAGCTGAATCTCAGTAATTTCAACACACCTCACCCATATCCTGGGCTTGAAGCGCTTGCTCCACTTTCATCATATATAGGGCATCATCATCATGCATGTGCTCCTTCCCAAATCTCCTCTCCCATGCAAACTCCATCTGGATGAGTTCAACAAGATGGTTTGTCTTAGATTCCCCTCAGTCTTGTATTTGAGAACTTGCAACAAGATCTCATCATCAAGTGATTGTTACCTCTTTGAGCTTGGACTCATCCACTCTTACGATTCGGCCCCGCAATGTGCATTGTGGTTTTTGTCTGCCTGGTTGCTCCAGCTGCTCTCAACCCGAAAAAAGTTACCACCAGAAATTTGAGAAGAAGGAGAAACCGAACATCCAACTCTACAAAGTAGTTAGTTCCTGCCTAAAACAATGACTGGTGCAAAGAGTGACATCTTAGGTTTACAACAGAAGCTTGTCTGTGAGCATTGTTGTTGTACTGGAGGAGGAGGAGGAGGAGGAGGAGGAGTCTTGCCTGGGCATGTAGACTACAGCGACTATCCGAGAGAAGGTTCTTGGTATGCAATGCTGAAGGTTGTAGACGCAAAACAGGGTTACCCTCCACATCCACTGCGAATCGGACTTCAGTTCCCAACGGCCATCCATCCTGTGATAAAGTCGAGAGCGTACCCTCTACACAGACTTCCATTACGGTGCGCGCCGCCTCTGCTGCCGTGGGTCGAAGAAGCACCTGCTGCAGGCCCCCCGCTGCTGCTGCTGCTGCTGTTGTCTCTGCCGTCGTATTGACCGAGTCCGCAACAGCAGAAGAGGCAGCCGCTACTACTACCACTGCCGCTGTTGCTACTGCGACACTTTCTATCTTCCCTGATCCACACCTTCTTATCCATCCACCACTTCTGGTTCTGAATCTCGGGAGACGAGCAAGAGAAGAGGAGTACCAAGAACGGCCATTCGAAAACAATGCAGTGGAGCTAGAAGATTGATGCGGAGAGAAGAACTTCAGCGGAACAACAACATCCTTACTGCTGGAAGAATTGCAAATGTTGGATTTTGACAAAAACCCATTTCCCAGCACCTCCATAGCTATGACAGAGGATGGTCAGAATATGCCAAAATCGCTTCAAAGCTCAGCTAGAAAATCTTTCCCATCGCCCGTCCGCCCGCCCCGTGCTACTCCAATTCTGCGCATAATTCCTTCCTTCCCTTCGTCTCCTTTACTTCCTCCCCTCTTCCACCGCACTGCACCAAAGAAGAAGACGACCTGGGGAAAAATCAAAATTACCGCACAAAAATAACAAACATAACAAACAGTAGGTCTTGTTGTCCATGGTCCATCCCACTTTTACTTACCCTCCATGTTATCTCTTTTCATCTTCTTTTTACCTGCGCAATCTAGATAAGGTTCTCAAAGTTCCCACAATTCACTTCCTTCTGTTCCCATGATCCCTTGAGTTGTTCTCAAAGTTCCCATGATCTTGTGTGATACAAGGTCCTCTAAAGCTCTAATAGGTATTCCTCAACGTTTCATTTGGATGAACGTTGTTTTCATCTTTTGCATCCACGTCTAGATAAGGTTCTCAATGGTTCCCATAATTCTTACTACTGTTCCCACGATCCCCAGAGTTGTTCTGAAAGTTCCCATGATCTTGTGATATACGGTCCTCTCTAAAAGGCTGTAATAGGTATCTGTTTCAGTTGGATGAACTTTTTTTTCATCTTTTGCATCCACGTCTAGATAAGGTTCTCAGGGTTCCCATACTTCTTACTACTGTTCCCATGATCCCCAGAGTTGTTCTGAAAATTCCAACTCTTGTTATACACGTTCTCTAAGCTCTAATCGGGTATCTATTTCAGTTCCCAAGTTCTAGAGCCTGAGAACAGGATGAACGTTCTTCTCATCTTTTGCATCCAAGTCCAATCCTTTTACTGTTCATCTTTCTAGTGGGGCATTTGCCTTCCTTCTTTCTTTCTTTCTTCTTTTGCAGTTGTCCCTTTGGAGTTATGAAGCTCCTCCGCAACAAAAGAATTGCACACAATTGCTTCATGCAAAATATAAGATTAGACGGCCTTTCCCTTAGTGAAGAGGTTTTATGAGGCATCCTGATTTGTAGCTCTATTTGTTATGGTCCTTTTGTTTCTTTGTTTGCTTGGTTTTTTTCTCTTATCTCAATGTTTTAAGGCCATTTTTTCATTGTCTTTTTACATGGCAAACATTTCATGCATGGTGATGAAAAAATCTTGTGTGAAAGAAGCCACATAAAAGGCAAACATATTCTTGTGTGTGAAAGTTGTTATGCACTAGCACATTGGTGCCCAGCAACACTACGAAAACTAACAAAGTCACATACATTAAAGAAAACATGCACACAAATGATTCTTTGGAGGTGATGGGTTTGATTTCGTAACATGAAAGATGAGACTCCAAAAACACCCAATGAGGATAAATTCCTCAAACGCACACAGTAATTAAAACCTGGTTCACACTAAACTTGGTTCCAACCACAAAATAAATCCTACAAAATTTCGTATCTTGCAATAAAAAGTTGACAAAGTTGTGTTTCGTGTTTACTACTATGTTTTGTGCATGTATTTTGTGTGTGGCTTTGTGCGTTATTTTGGGTTGGGTCTAATGTTCTGATGAAATGCTCTGCTGCTCGATCTCCAGCTAATCTCATTGCCATCAACATTTGCAGAAGTGTTATCTTAGAGTTTCAAAGGTGGAGGAGATTGTTCACATGTATCCAAAACTCCATCACATTACTACATTGCCAGTCAAAAAAGCCTACCCTTTGTGTCCTGTAAGACTCCCAAACTCTGACAAATATTCCAGGACTTTGGAACTCTCTAGTGTTGTAGGAATGGAAGCCGAGAGATTTGTTTTGAGACAAAGCCCTTGCTTCAAGTATGAAATAGCAAGAGATTCAGAGGGCTGGACTGGTGAAGAAAAAGAGACACAAAGGAACTAACTCCAACAGTTTTTGTGACTAACATTATAGACAAGCCAAAGCACCTTAAGTTTAGTGCACGAAATGCAACATAGAAAAACCTAGTTGTGAAAGGAAAAGAAATCACCAGGGAGGCAGTTACCTATCGACTACAATTCACTTTATTAGATATTGAGCAAGTATAGCTCAGAAGACTCTCTTTGACTACTGCAGGCAAAATACCCCAAAGCTTGTGGTCAGTCCAAAGAGAGAGCCTTAAACTCAAAGAGACCAAAATTTAGTTACAATACACAAGATACACACTCTAATGTATCATGCATAATCATTCTTAACATGAACAACATTAACTCTTTGTGATGAAGAGTAGGAAATCAGCTAAGAGATACGCTGCTTACCCTCACATCCTGTAGAGTGCCTCCTTCCACGAGAGATCGACCCCATGGATCAGCTACAACAGTGATAAATGTGCCCAAATGCACACCATGGATCAAGAGAAGACAGTCGTACAGCTCCAAGCTGTGCACCAATTCTTCCCTTGTTGATGCTTGGAAGATCTTCAAGATGACTGCATATTGCAGACCCTGAATGCTCCCACTGAAGGACACATATAAAGAACATGTAAAGAACATCCCCTCTCTGCCATTCTCAATAAGATCTGCAAAGCTTCAAGAAATTTTTAGGAGGTGATAAACCCTAGACCTCCAAGACATTGAATACTCTGAACAGCTCGACTGAAAATAGAGCAGGCCTTTTGAGCAACCTTAGGAGTAAACTTATTCTGAAGCCCACCATGAAAGCTTGTCAATGCAGATACATCTCTCCCCTGGCAAACAAATTGTACTGGAAACCTACTTTAATACTGGTCCCAATCAGGATTTATGCATCATGTCTGCCTTACAGAGATGATCTGAGGGTGTTGCTGAAGGTCCTATAATTCTGCACTAGCATTGCTACCAGTTGGCTTCAATGCTGGGGTCTTGTTGAACTGGCTGTAGTTTCCCTTCTCCTTAAAGAGCTGGGAGTAGTGATGTTTGCAGTAAAGTCGGCCTTCAAGGGCTGCATAGTTTGAGGGGCTGATTGTGCAGCCACCATGGACACACTTAAAGCAGTTCTTGTGATATGGCAGACCCTCCACACTTGTCTGCACAGCAGACAGTCGCATGGTCACTCAATTGCACCTGTACAATCATTTAATATGATAGATCCTGTTGTCTCAATCATCACACAGGGAGGATACCACTCCAGGTGCTGAGAAAGAAGCTCTGAATCAGATTTCCCCGTTCTTCTGTTTCAGAGACCTTGAGACTTTCTGATTCATTTGGATTGGCTTGGGATACAAATTGTACAACAAAACTAGTGGGAGTAATACATTAAAGCATATTCCTATTTTCTACATTAGAGTACGAAGGGTGACAATATTTGTCCTTTTTCAAGTTGTTTGAATGTTGATTGGTACATCAGGCTCCCTTCTATATGTGTACTTTGCAGAGGGTGGCGGGGCAAAAAGGAGCTGCCAACATCAAATTTCAAAGTGCAAATGATGCATATGAAAGGATGCAACTTCAGAGTGGAGGCTCAAAGGTCAGACTGTCTCAAGATGCTAAGATTATCTTCTTACACACTCTGAAGCCTGACAACTTTCAAAGTTTCCAAAACTGGCCTTGTCACCATGGCGATAAGTCATTTCTATAGTTCAAGTTCATCAATTTTGTGAGACTATTATCTCATTGAGGAATGTTGACCAATTTTAAGAAACCATCTAGTGTCCACTCTAAACAAACAAAAGGTGGTGCAGATAAGATAGGGAGGGGGAGAAAGAGTGGAGAAAAGACAGAATTTGAACCTTCTCAATTGGATACACAGTCTTGTTGCAAGCAATACATTTCTCTTGTGTCCCCGAGAACAGCAACGATGCCTTTGTGGGTGGCTTGTTCTGCTACATCAGCAGAGGACACTATGATTACACAAAATGATGCTCATGACCATCTTCATGAATGTGACTTTAGATATTGCATTAATAACTCTGAAACACCTGTCAAGTGTCAAATATTTCCAGGAAAGAATTCTACTTCCCCAAATTCTGAAACTTTTTAACAAGAATCAAATGGTTAACGGAGGGAACCTTTTCTTGAATTTACAAGAACAGGGAGAGAAGAGATCCAAAACTTCATTCAACCTGTGAGAAAAATGAATGAAAACATGTGCAAGTGCTTCATGAAACATTTCACATCCTATTGATCTAAAGACATCATGTCTATTGAGGAAGACATAGAGGAGATTGCACCTCTTGCTTGTCAGAAGGGAGCTTCTTGACCACTGTTCCACATACAAGCCAAAAGTTGTCAGATCAGAACCCAAAAAGATGTCCATCCTCCAAATACCCTCAGCCTATTCAACTGTCCTCAATGCTGCTTGAAGAGAGATAAATCATAGCATTCCTGGTCTGAATTCCCAAAGAGACATCATTTGTGCTTTGTTGTAGCATTTGCAGTTATACAACTATCAACAGTGTTCTAACAATAGCATACCTTCAGTGCCAGTCTTGGTGTCAAAGCTCTTATCAAAACTTCCCGTTGTCTTCAAGAGCTGTTCAAAGTGAGGCCTGCAGTAGAGAACACCTTCCAATGAGGCGTAGTTTCCAAGCTGTGACAAACAAGCCAAAAATAAGTGTTCCAAAAATCTGACTGCCTGTTTCTTAGGTTAAAATGCGAATGACAATTTTTTAGTGCTATCTGTAAAGAATCTCTCTGGAAAACACCAGCGCCTCATCAACCAAGGCAAATACTGTTGTTCCTTTTGACAGACCTGCAAAAGACTCAACCAGTTTGCACTAAACTCAGCTCAACAGATCGTCTGTCAGTGCCCCAAGACTGCCACAATATGGATGATCAGAGTTTCTGCCTTCAAACAGGATGAGACTCAGTCCTGCTAAGATGATAACACAGTGCTGTATTTCTTGGTTCAATGTCGCCAACATCAAATTCACGTCATGCTTGCATGATTGCACCATTGCACAGCATCTCCTCAAGTGCAAAATCCATCTTGCACAGCAAAGTGGGCAGAATTGAGAGACTCCACTTCTCATCATCAGATGGACAGAACTGCATGTCCGCTTGTCTTTTGTAGCACTAAGGGGACATACAGACAAGGTGAGATCGCATTGCGGCATTGATAGCGATCAGAGACCGTTCAATCTCCGAACAGATCTGACATTGAAATCCGGGGAAGTTGGATCGCATGCTCGGCGCTGATGAATCTGCAAGCTTTAGAGCTAGACGATCATTACTGAGGCCAGCAAATCAACACGATGTGACATCACATCATTCCGATGCACTGAAAAATCGGGTTCCTGGTGAGAAGCTCAAGCCCTCTTGATCGACAGGTAGGTAGTCCCCGCCTTTTTCTCAACCATACGACGACGCATCAGACCCGGCTCGCTGCACGTATTGCATCACTCCGAAAGCAATGTTGACTACTGGCAACAGAATGGACACGATGCAACATGATCTCCATCACTGAGGCTTGCTACCCATTTCTACACGGAAAGAACACGGAAGAGGAAGAAAAAAGTAGTACCAAAAAAGAGACGCAGATATGGAAACCAAGAGACTGACCTTAAGTGTACCTTTGCAATGGTTGCATCGGAAGCACGACTTGTGATAAATAACACCATCTGCTGTTAACTGCTCCACCAAATACACCGTCTTATCACACGCCTTGCACTTCTGTTGTGTGCCAGAAAACGCCATCGCTCTCTTCGCACCAAAAAAACGAAAAACAAAAAAAAAAAAAACACCGGACGGAAGACGTTTTCAGTGCTATCCTTTTTATTAGGCTCTTCTTTTCCCGCCCCGCTTTCCGTTCGCGACCGCATCAACAGAGGACGACGTCCAAGTATCCGCTGAAAAATTAAGCAGAGGAAAAGAGATATCACAAACGCCGATAATATACTCCAAACACACGATTATGACTGAAGAGGATCTCTACACACACCACAACAAAAACAACGACGACAACAACACACAGTTCTGTCTTGCAAATCACAAACCTCGATCGATAGATAGTATCTCTTCACAACCACCGCATCAACAAAAGACGTCCAAGTTATACACAAAAGAAATATTTTTTAAAAATCCACTGAAATCGCAGAGAAAGAGATGGATCTTATCACAAATGCCGAAACTACTACAAACACACAATTATCATGACGACGATCTATCTATCTATCTATCTATCTATAAATCTCTCTCTCTCTTCTCTACAGCGCAGCAACAACACCAACACACGTACTACAACTGTCTTGCAAAATCACAAATCTTGATGGATAGAGACTTTCTCAGATACTTGAACACAAAAAATTTCCCGAAAATATACTTACTTACCTCGCGAAGAATTCTCGATGACTACAATCAATCGACAGGTATCGCAACAGACACTACTGTCAGTCACTCACTCAGAGACAGACTGCGTCGTTCCGCCTTTCCCTCCTCCTGAGTCCTCCGGAGTCCTTTCCCTCTTGCTGCTGCTGCTCTTCTGCGGTGCCGGCTGCTGTAAATCTTCTTCTTCAGACTTCGTCTGCAACACGGATTCCGATACTCATTCCGTGCGGTACGATTCTCCTGGTTTAAATGGCAACAGTCTCCTTCCTTCCTTCCCTCCCTCCCTCCGCACAGTTTCCAAAACAACGCTCGGTTTGAGAATCTTTGTCAGGAAGTACAGCATCTTTTTCTTCGTTCAACGGTCTTTTCGTAGGTACCGATCATCACGGTTAGTAACTTACTAGTTACTAGTAATAAGTTTTGTGTGTACATACACAAGTGTCGTCCGGTTCCGGTTCTTCGGCCGGTTACCGAGTACCTAGACCCGGTGTCTTATTTAGCTCTCTTCGTATACAGACCCAAGGGTTATAGTATTGCTAATATACAGAGGGTATTGAATAGGCTTGTGTGTAGGTGAGCAAAAAAAAAATGCTATGGCCAATGAAATTGCTGGATTTGGGTCGTTTGAAATTTCGGCATGTAATTGTTATTTTTGGAACATGTCTCAATTACGTGTGCAAGTGTTTTTTTTTTTTTAATTTATTTATTTAAATTTGGAGTTTAGGCATGAAATTGATATAGGTGGTCAAATTTTTATTCATTGTACAATGCTAGTAATTAGAAAAATCAAATCAAATTTGGACTATGTCTAGTTGGGTGATATTGAATCTAGTTTGAAACCAGACTCACCTAAGACTTTTTTTTTTTTTGAAAAATGAGGAGTTGGAAGTCTTGAAATGAGAAAAATTGGGTTTGAAACTGGACTGGAGGTTCTAACAAGGATCCCCAAAAATATCTTGAACCAAACTCTAGGGGGTTTTTTAAATAAAAAAGAAAGTTATAAATGGGATTGAAGGTTTTCTTCAAAATTATGAATCAGACAACAATTGAATATAATAAAGTCATTGGTAAAGTCACCCTCTCTTTCACCCCCTATCCCCTCTTTCAGTAAATCCGCAAAGTAAGGAAATTTTATTAAATCTCAGTATGAAATGCTGAAATGCACAAGGTTTGAGACTAATTGTAGTAGTCCTACAAGTAGGGAGCATTGAAAATATATGTAGCAGCAGTGGAGGCGCTCAGGAAAAGGGAAACAGGGGATGAAACTCAGTTTACCACCAAAATTGGTGGAAAAACTAGTTTGTGTCCCAAGTATTTCGTTTTGTAAAATTTCATTCCCAGTTACGCATTTGATGCCCTATTATGCCGAAACTGGTCGTTTTCGCTCCCTGATCACTGGACTTTACGGATAGTTTTAATGTAAGAGTAAATACCTTGGTAGATTTGACATTATAATAATTCAAGTGATAATTATAATCGGAATTGGTTTAAGTGAAACTTGTATAGAGTCCAGTAGTGATTGTCATCGTGACAATTCTGAATGTTGTCCACTTGATAATCGTGGAAACATTTCATAACTATTTAAGTAATTCATTTCTTTTGTCAACTCCATGTGACAATTATGAAAATATTCTATACTGCTTAACTATCTCACTCCTTTCATTAACCCATTTGCATGGATATGAAAAAAATAATTAAATTGTGTCTTCTCATAATTGGATTTTCATAATATAATCGAATTCAACTCAAAAAATTTATGAAAAAAAAATTAAAATAAAAAATTTTAAAATTTAAATTCAATCAATTTGTATTCAATTGAGTTTAATTTAATTTGATTGATTCAATTCAACCAAATTCAACTCAATTGAAATTTCAATGAAAAGACTAATCATGTTAAATTCCAAAAAGAAAACTATTGTGTTCAATTCAATTGATTTCAATTAAAAATTTTGAATTCAATTCAAATTCAATTATGTTACATTCAATTCAAATTTCATTATGCAAATTCATTCAATATTAATTCATTGAAATGGAACTTAATTTTTTTAGAAGATTCACTAATCTTTTTCATCAATTAATCATTAGTCATGATGCACATCAACATGGAGCCCAAGTTGTATTATTAGTAAAAATTATGTTGAATTTTTTTTTAATTTAAAAAAAATTCAAAGAACCAAATTTTGTGAAAGAAAATGAAAAATTGATCACGAATACTTTATTTATCAACAAAGAAAATTTCGAATCTTCAAAATTAATGAATTATTTTATTTAATTGATTATTGGATAGATATGTGGTTGAAATGTTGAAACTTGAAGCCTACCAGCCCTTTACCATGACAAGTTGTAACTTAGGCCTTGCCATTAAGGCTACTTGTCAAATCCTTGAAACAAATCACCTAGTCATTACGATTTTTTTTGGGAAAACATTTGATGGTAGTTATCATGAAAGTTAACCATACGAGAAAGTTTGCACATTCACACATGAGGCCAATGTTATGTGTTATGGTCTCTATTCACACTTTAACAAAAATTGTCATTCATACTAGAGTCATCACTTTCTTCACTTCCTTTTTTTTTTTTTTGGTTTTTTTGGTGTGTGTTTTTCATGTGATTGGGAAGAATGGTAAGATTAGACCCATACTATCATCTCCATGTTATGTAACATGGAGTTATTTGGTCTTTTTTGATGGCTTTACATAACATTAATTGAAAAGCTTAAAATATTAAGTTTAATTCTAGATTTAATATTAGCTCACGCGCACACACACACTTAACACCAAGTTAGCATCACTTCTTAACTAGGATGCCACATCATTCACCATGGTAATGACTAACATTACGTTAGCAAATTCACCTCAAAATCAAAAATAAATTAATTAATCCCAATTTACGAGATACTTAACACTAGGTGTGTGAATTGTGCTAGGTGTCAAAATCATAATCGAAGGATGTATATTATTTCATCCGTGGAGGTGCTTGTTTCTCTTGTAGTCATCCGTCATAGCCTTTCTCTTCATTGACCAGGTTTTTCATCCTATCATTTTGTAAAGGGTGTTTATCGGCCAACAAAATGTTGGTGCCCTTATGTATGTAGGTACTCAAAGAATTCACAATTCAAATTTGAAAGCCCAATCCCAACTCACTTCACCCTCTTGGGGGTTCCATGGGCCCCTCGATCAGACACGAACCAAAATGATTGCACATTGTCTTGTCTCCTGACTTCGGCAAGACGGTGGCATGGTACCTCATGACCGTCTCTTTTCATCCATGCAGACAGTTATGTTCATCCAAGTAATGAAGGGTCACGGAATCATTGGGCCAAGGAGAGCGGAAGCTGGTACCTTGTGCTAACTAAGTATGTGGCTAATGAAACCGAGGTTGAAGGTTAATAGGTTGTAACTCGTGACCTTGTTGCCAATCAGAGCATCAAGATTCTAACCAGGGATGGTTAACGGACCATGTAGCTAACTACTAGGAGCTTGCTAGTTACCCGAGGCACAATACAGTACCATTGAGACTATTGCTGGTAACCAGTGAACTCCAGGTGGTTACCAGACATAACCAGCGTTAGGGGGGCCATTGAGATTACTAGCTCCCTTTGCTTTTTACTGATTTTATTGGTCATTTCGTTCCTGACCTGTGGATGAAACATACCATTCTATCCATGTACTCCTCAAATTATGGATGTAAAAGTGAAAATTGCGAGTAAGCCGGTTGGATAAGAGTGTGGATGCCCAATAAGAAGGTGACACATCATCTGAATGGGCCTCAAAGTTCCTGTTCCAAATTGTTTCACTTAAGAACACATGTGAGCTCAATACGTGACCCGCTATTTCATTACCTGCTAATGGGTTCTACCGTGGCTCATTCCAGAGTGTAATCGGTTTTCCCCACCCAATTGAATATGCATATTCTCCACCATAGATTCAAATTACAAGTGAAACTGACAGCACCGAAAGCGGAACCACCAGATGGCTCCCTGTCCCACAGAAAAAAGCTGGAAAAAGCGCACTTGAATAGGATTATTGAAACCAATTACGTACTCAAGAACGTGCCCTAGTGGGTGCATTCTGCCTGTAGAGTCACCAAGTGAGGCTGCAGACAAACTAGGGGCAGAATGCACTATTCAGGAGACATTCCGTGCTGTAAAAGATCTGTTGGTAGGTCCTAAAGTAGTTTTGGGACATAGGAGATGACTGAATACTAGGCCCTGGCAGCCAATTCTGTGAAATTACGCATCCTAAGGAGCATATTCTGCCTCCTACTGCATCACTAGGTGAGGCTGATGACAAACAAGGGCAGAATGGTACATTCCTCAAAGTAAAGGTCTGTAGGCAGCTTGTAGAATAGTTTTGGTAGATAAGAGATGACCAAGTCAGTCCTGGAGGCCAATTCTGCCAAATTAAAAGATTGCTGGAAAAAGCTTCCAAATCAGGAAGTATGGACATTTACATGGGACACTAAGGGTTGGGGGGTGGCAGATTATGTCATTTTCTTGACCACATTATGTAACATAATCTTCTGCTGATGATATATACACTCATAATAGTGACCAAAATGTTTTTTGAACATAAATTCTTTTTTCAATTGTTGAATCTGCCAACCCAGACCATAATGTCATGCTATAAATGATTATGCCATGCAATGCTCTAGTGCCCATGCATCACCCTTCAACATGTCACGGACCTTTAGACATGAAAATGTTGCAAAATATACCAACTAAACCCTAAACCCTAAACTATTATCTTTAAGGAGATAGTTGTCCCTTTTGATTTATAGCCAACCATTGCATATGCAAAGGCCAATGAAAATGTTGCCTTGAAGAACTTTCCTTAAGAAACAAGTATTTATAATGGATTTTTTATTTAAAAAAACTTGATTTGCAATTTGGAATTGATTAGGTGTTATTTTGATGGACTCTATTTTATTGTTGGAGCATTAAGTAATGGAAGACATTCATTGTGCCATTGAGCAAGCCTTTTTTTTCTAAATTGATATTTTTAGTGACCATTACAAGAGCACCAATTGCAACTTCTTCTTTTTTTATTTGGTTATATTTAGGATAGTGAAGCCAATAGTCCTTGAATTCCACCACTTCAAAGGCACAAGATCATTTAGATGCAATAGCAATTTATTCGGAGGTATAATATTTCATAATAGACAAGCATCAATTTGGGTCAAATGGTTTGTTTTAATTATTTTATGAAGAATGACTTGCCACTTTTAAGAATGGCTTTTAGAAACTTGATTCATGTCATTGACTTACTAAGGACATCAAATATAAGTTGTTGTTTTTCTATAGTGTCATCACAAACTTCCTATGTCACAATTTGATAATAGTAATTGTGTGAAATTTAGTTCATATTATTTAAACATGGATGTCATTTGTCTAAAACATTTACAAAGCACGTATAACTAAGTTGAAAATTTTTCATCCACTTTAAAATCTTGCATCTTACTTATATGCAAAGAAATCCATTATACAATGTTTGGAAATTTAAATGTATCAAATTTTTATTAACAATCTGTCGATGATTTCTCCACACAAGTTTGAATAGTTGGTTTTGATGAGAGTTTGAAGGCTCAATGAACTTGTGTTTAAATTCATCATAGTTAGTGTTCACATATTCCATGATTTCATTTGTTAATCTATTAACACCATCTTAACAAATCTATATGATTATATGACAATACAAAGTTAGTGTATGTTGGACCTCATATTGACAAACATGTCATTTGACACATCCAAGAATATCATTTTTGCAAAATACCTTTTTGTTAAAAAATGCCCATATTCTTGTGTGGAACAAATAGGCACATTCAACAAGGCAATCTTTTATGTGGTAATTGTTCATTTAATGATGATATTACATATTCAACATCACATATATCCATCCATTGGAGCTCAAAGGATTCATTTGAAATTAGGTTTAGAAATAAATGAAATGGTCGTAGGCTGTCAATGATGGAAATAAAATCACATTGTTGGGAACAATGCCAATTTTTGGGGAACCATGTAATTTCTTATAGGTATGTTGAATGTGACAATATGTTCAATTGAATCTTCATATGATATTGATGGATTTTTTTGTTTCAATAAGCTAATATCTTTTTTTTAACATATAATTCATCAATTGGATAGCTTGATGAACATCACTATCCAAATTAATAAGTATGGTTTGAATAACTTGAATGCAATAAAAAATAATTGTATTCAATATCTAAAGTACTTATGTATCGAATTTTTCCCATCATATGCTCCATTCCCCTATAAGAAAAGGAAGGGGAACATGGCTACCTCTAAAGTGATCTTAGACTTGCATGGTTAGGTAGCTTGTTTTTTATATTTCAAAAAATCCACTATCTACACTAGCTAAAATTCTTGTGATTATAATAATTATCAAATCATAAATATTATAATGTTACCTTGTTTTATTTTTAGAATTATTAATAAACCATTTCATAATATGACTATACATGTGATTGGTCCAAAACTTTATGTGAAATCATGAATATTTCAATGTGAATTGGACTATAAATGAAAAAATGAAAACCACGTTATTTTAATTTTTTAAAGATTAAATTACTTGTATTGAGAAAGTTTCAATGCATTTTAGTCTTAAATTTTTCATTTGATGGTCGCCTAGTTTTTTATTTATTTTTTGCATCACTATGACATACTTTATAGTTCACATTTTTCATTATCTCTATGTGATAGATGTAATGTCATCATTTCAAAAGTCCATATGAGTCCATTTTTTTAAAAAATCATCCATAATTTTAAACATGATTCCTAGTAAAGTCTATTGCAAGATGTATAACTAAAAAAATTAGAATGTTAATGTTGAATATGGTTTTACATTTTAAATTCATGTAAAAAACCTATGAATATGACAATCCAACTAGTCCCCCTACCTATGTTTTAGCCTTTCAAATGATTATATAAAGTGCCATACACTTAATCTTTTTAATTTGTTGTTTATTTGGTTGATCAAATTTCCTATGTAAAAATACCTTTTATTCTTTGGACTAAAAAGTTTGAGGTTGATCAAAATTGACAAGCATTCTATAGTGCTTGCATTCTCATCCTTGTCACCAATTTTATAATTTTATGGTTGACTTTATAATCGATTTAGCAATCTCAATCAATAAGACACATACACTTGTGTTTTGTTGTTTTGTTTCTCCAAATTTATCTTGTATGAGTTGATCCAAGAATTTTTTGAGTAATTTTTTTTAATAAAGGAATTTATCATCTATCAAGTTTTCAAAAAAAGGTTTCTTCATCAAGAAACTCATCATTTGAGAGGATATGGTTGTTCAACAAACTATTTTGCCTTCAAACACACCATATTTCTTTGTTCATCAAAACATAGAAATTATATATGTCCAAAATGAAAATAGTTAAACACCTATGTACCTTCAACAAATCTTTGATGTAGTCTAGGTTGCGATAGACAATGTAAGGAGTTTGATATGTAATTATATCAATGTCATGGTGGCACATTGTTTAATAATATTTTTGGAATGACCTCCAAATGTTGTATGATTAACCATCAAAATGTTGGCAATTTTCGTAACATGTACAGTCTCTTGTTGAAATATCCTTTGGATTGAATATATTCTAAATTGTTCTTAAGGTATATGAAAATTTATGTAATCTAGTGATGCCACATATTGCACATGTTCACATTTTGAAAAAACCAAAAAGAGTTTGGTTGAATTCTTTGTCAAATCTAGAGGTAGTTTCCCAACTAATGGCATAGGCTTGGAGTCAAAAGTTTATATATTCAAATATGGGTGTTTAACCTACATGGCATTCGTAATACCATAATTAGACCTCATTTACATCAAAAGGTAATATAAAAATATTAAATAGGCCTTTAGAAACCCACCTTTTAATATGACATGTTTGCAAATGAGTAATCCTTGGAGATTGCATTTTCATATTACTTTTGTCCTCATTGAAAATTTTGTTAAAATTGGGGCACAATTATGGATAATAAAAAAATTGGGTTGTTTTGATATTAAACACACTTATGTATTCAATGATGGGGGATCTTACAAAACCATTAGCAATTGTAATATTAAATCATTGGCACACTAGTTTTATTAACATGGTCTTAAGGAAGTAAGATAATGACACAAACTAGCAAAAGTTTTAAGAAATTGTTGTGAGCCAACCTTTGCAATATGTCTTATGTAATCCCCAAATTCATAACTTCAATAAATAGAAATTTGTACATAAATCTTTTCCATCAATTTTGAACAAAGAACAATTAAGATAAAATGAGATTTTGAGATTTCTGAATCTTCAAAAGGATTAATGAACATTTGTCTATGGTAATGAAAACTCACACCTAGTAATTAACCTAACACATCTACAATCTTTGGCAAAATGTTGTGGGGGTATCTTTGCAAAATAATAATAGTCCTTTAATTACCTACACCCAAATATGCAATCTAAAACACAAACACATTCTTCATGTTAACTTCAAAAAAAAAAAAAAAAAAACCTTAATCTAGTAAGGTATCTCCATAAATAATGGTTTAAAAAATTACATCATTGTAAATAAAAAGGAGTTTCCATATTACGTAATAATAAATGGTCCATAACAAATTTGACACATTGCACATGTGACATCATATTATACATATTTTTTGAACAACCCAATTTGAAAGAGGAATGTACAAAGATTTCACAATCAAGTGATGAACTACACAGTTTAAAGTGCCCATGATAAAATTCATATAAAATAATAGGACAAGTTCAATGTAATTGCAATCCATACCTCTACTAAGATGTTATGTTGAATTAGCTCAATGCAAAATTGACTAGATAGTTTTAGTGTCCTATCTAAACACAAACATTAACATCTTCTATGCAACATCTCACTCCAATACCTCTTTTGGTGCACAAATATCAAGCCAAGCTTCAAAATCCCACTAGTATCCAACTTTAGATATCACATTACATTAAATGATTCATGAATTTTGTTGTGAATAATTTGTGTAGTCTTAGTGAAAATTCACACTTGTAAATAATAACTAGCATAATGCATCTATGATCTCAGGCAAATGTTGTGGGGGCATGTATGCTACAAACTAAACTCTAACAAGTGAATCTAACAAGCAAACAATTGGAATAAAACTTTAAAGCATTAATTTACATTTTTTGTTGATTCTAATGAAATCATTATCTCCAAACCAAATTCCAATGCTTAACCAAATCCAATAAAATCACCCTTTGACAAGAAAGCCTTGACAAGTTGCAAGTTGAAAGTATATGCCCAAAGTCATGATGAGTCACTATTGAATTCAACGAATCAGCAATGTAACACCCCAAACAAGAAAACCTATTAATGATTTAAAATCCAAATGTGCAAAAAAAATTATGCTAACCAAAATCCATCTTGTAGAAACATGCTCTTAAAGGGTCAAACTACAGTCTCGAAATACCCAAAATAAAACTAGAATACAATTAAAGTGCAAATCATTAATTGTTTTAGTCTTGCAACCCAAACCTACCAAGAACCCAAATTCAATACTAACAAATTATACATTCAATGAACACGGAATCAATTACAAGAGTAGTTACATTCACAAAAATGAAAGGGAAACATCTCCACATGAAACTTGGTATGCATGATATTATTGGCGTGCTCAAGAAGAATAATGGAAATCCAAATTCAAGTTTGGACTTCAATGATTAGCAAGAAAGACGCCAAATTTCACAAATTATTTCCAAACACTTCACAACCACAAGGATGCAACATGTTCTTTCTTGCTCATTAGCCAATTGCCAAAGACCTTCACTTATGTCCTCCATTGCACAACAAACTTGTAGAACTTGACCTAGGCTTCAATTCCACCAAATTGTCAAAAGTGCATCATCAAGAAATTCACATCTCCAAACATTGTACATTACACTTCACCATTATCTTTCCAACAACCAAGTCTCCACCTAGTTTGTCTCCATGGCCTTTCCTTCACTTTATCTCAATGTTTCCAATGCTTGTCACTACACATCACTAAAAATTAAAGATGAACACAAATTTGGAATAGTTTCTTTGATGCCTCCCAAATCAACAATCACATGCTCCTTGGTCTCACAACCTAAAGCTACCAAGAACTCGACAAGTGGATGGGTAGACCCCAAAATTACACATGGGCATCCTTAAGCTAGGGCAATAATAATATCAAATGATTTGGATTTTGTTTGCATGACAAAGTGGGGATTGAAAAACTAGCTTCCAATCTCAACAAAAACACATGCCCTACCAATTCCAATTTAAACAAAACCCAAATTCTATCAATCCTTGAACCAAAATCCATATGCATTTAGTGGATTATTTTGTGAAACAACTATTTTGTGTTACATATGCACAAATATTCCCTTTACATCAATGCCTTCTCAAACATCTACTTTGCAACTTTACCAAAATTAATTGAGAAATAAACCTCATGGAATGGAAATTCAAAATAATATGTTTAATTTATTTTGTGTGTTACAAATTATGCATACATTAACAACTAAAGTATTGTTTAAATAGGCAGTTGAGCAATCGTTGGATGATATTATAGTTAAACAATTCAAAGTTGGAAAAACAATGTTTGGAAAAAACAAAAGCTCCAAATGTTCAAAGTATGAAAATTCATTTAGCAATGCTTGACACATAGGGAAAAATATTTAAATCTTTTGTAAGTTGTCTAACTTCCTATCCAATTAAAATCAAATTATTATAAGATTTGTATTCACCATATGTTCTAGAATTCAGGATGTTGTGCCCATTTTCGCTATTTTCAAATGTGAATCATTTTCTTTGATTTTTAAGAATGATTTAAATTATCTTTGGAACCCCATAGGACTATTAACTATTGCCTCCATCTCCTCTCCATATATGATACTCTCTACCATTGGAGTGTAGACAACATGGATCCACACCTTGCCTTTTGAGTGTTGTAATACAAGAGTAAGACAATCAATGAGATGCAAAAATAAATCACATGATCAAGGAGGATCATGAACTTGGATTTGGATTTTGCAAAATCCAAGTTGACATCAACTTCCAAGTTCAAATCAACCACACTTTCAACTCATGAATCAACAACTTGAAATGCCCTCTAATTTCAAATAGATTAGACAAATCATGTGAAACTTGATCAATGTTTTGCGCAAGAATTTTTTTGGTGCTTAACTTGTCCAAAGTAAACCCTTGAATTATCAATGAGAATGGTTTTTGCCACTGCATGATTGCTTGGCTACAAATTCACAATACCTTTCCAAAGTTTGGGAACATGGAGTAGGTGTAAGAGGCCTCTTGTAGCCACACAAGGTGCCTCCTATTAATGTGTATAAGGTGACTTGGCAAAATGGACTTGAGGACTTGCTGGTGTGGACTTGGTCACTTGGCAAAATGGACTTGAGGACTTGCTGATGTGGACTTGGTCACTTGGCAAAATGGACTTGAGGACTTGCTGATGTGGACTTGGTCACTTGGTAAAATGGACTTGAGGGCTTGCTGATGTGGATTTGGTGACTTGGCAAAATGCACTTTCAACATTTGTGAATTGTGATGCTGACTAGACCAGATACAATGTCGATCTGACAGGGTGGATGTCACAAATAACACATGTGAACCTGGCAAATAGGAAGAGCAAAACAGTATTCCACATGTATGAGAATTATTCAGTATTTGCATTTGCAAATTGTCTCCATGTGGGGCTTGTGCATTATCACCATGGATCTTGATCAAGCTCATTAGCATATGGCACCAGTTGATGTGCGGGGAGACTCCTGGGGTGGCAGTTGATCTATCGTCTTTGTACTTGTTGGCTACCCATCTTCATTTCCTTCTTCAACGCCAAAGATTTGCATGGACTTTGTTTGTCTAATACATAAATCTGCACCTTGCATTCCAGGTGATATGCTCTTTCAGGGTTTTGCATTCTATGAGGAAACCTTCAACATTATGGCTGGATTCGATGGGCTCAAAGCAGAGGAGAGAGAAGACTGAAGGAGTTCAGCTTTTATCAAAATTTGTGATCTTAGGGGGCTGATTGCTGGAAAAGCATATCACAGTTTGAACTGGACAAATTCAGCAGAGAATAATCTCCCTTCATTTGGGAAAGAACCTAAAGAAAAAAAACCTCCTAGCTTGTTGTCTCTATTGCTATAGAGAGCAAAATCACATTGTCAAGTGGAAGGTGATTATGGACTAGGTGTTGGCTACCTTCAGTGTTTACTAGGAATTAGCCACCTTGTGCCTTTCTACCACCGTCAGGCAGAAGGTAGCAAATGCCTCACATACTTGAGATTGCAACCTACTACCTACCTACCTACCTACCTCTTTAGCTATTTTTAGCTACTGTCTTACCTATTTTGAGGAGGTTGATAGGTTCGTGTTTGTGTCAGTATTACTGGACTCAAACATCCTTTGTTTGAAGAATTTGCAAAGTAATTTACCTACCCTGTGCCCACAAAATTGGTCCCTAGTTCTACCTCAACCATTAAACCACAGTTTCCTCATGCACTGTAAAAGATACACCAACAAAAAACTGAAAGAAAGTGCAGTAGAGTGGTACAGTCAAACCACTTACAAACAGCTTAACCTGAATGCTCATAACTCTCACCACAAGACTGACAAACTCCATTTGAGAAAGAGCTTGTGATGAGATTAAGTATTTACAATCACTTTACTATTATTTGGTTCTCTTCTAAACACGAGTGGTGGCAATGCACACAGCCCAAATGAATATCATCTCTTCACAGCTTCCAGTGTGTATATTGCAATAATAGTCCACAAAGACTTTCAAAGAGCCTGCTGCTCCCCAAGCTGAGCAAAACAGCCTGTTCCATGCCTCCCAGAAATCCTTCCTGATGTCCCAACCCTGAGAAACCATCTCTGAAGAATGGTTTCTGTTGCACTCTCTGCTTTGACTTCCTTTGAAACAGGGATTGGCATCTGTGAGAAAGCAAGAGTAAAAGAAGTAGCTAACGGTTTACAAAACTTCATCCTCCTTGCCCATGAACAGTCTCAAGACAGCTCTTAAGTAGAAGAAGTCCTTTCCAGTACTTGTCTACTAACAAATCCCCTTCCAGTGCTACTGCTTGCAATTCTGAGATTCTCCAATGCTCAAATTCTTAATGGTAGATGGCCATTGAAGATATTAAATTTCCAAACAAACAAAGGACCTCTGCTGTTGTCATCCAGTCTTATCACATCCGTGGGGAAGACAAGTGAGCTCTTCTCCCCTCCACTTTTCGTCCACTGTATCCGAACTTGACAAGAAAACTCAGCTGCATCCACCGGGGGTTGCTCACCAGCACAAATAAATGAGACATTTCCAGCTATTTGATTTTCTGAATAAGCTTCTGATTCCCTGCTCCCTCCAACCACGGAGCTTAACCAGCTACATTCAGGCCGTCCTACCATGTGTTTGTATGCTGTGTTAACCCATTGTACTTTGTGTCTGAAATCAGTGATTATGGTTGGCAAAGGCAGCTTCTCAAGCTGATCCTGGAAAGCCTCCAGTGTTCCCATCATGGGAGACATCAGTGGATTGACCTTGGTTATACACTCTAGACAAATCATGGACTCAGCAGCTTTGATAGGTTGTGGAGCAATAACCTTGTGGGGTGACAGACCTAACGAGAGGTCCCCTTCATAGACAACACCATCCTTTGGAACCATCGATGCATCAAACGACACTGTTCTTGAGTCATAAGAATGTTCATGCGATTGGGCTTGCGACAATTTCCATTCTCCCAACTGTCTGCTCTCAGCAAAACATGGACCAACCTCTTGGAATATGAATTTCTTCAAGAAACCCCATAGCACAGCCTTACACTTGGCAGCATGGTATGGAGGCTGAAACATCAGAACTGCTAGTTGAGTTGGAATCCCCAGTGGATCAATATGTGGACCTGCGGACTGGACCAGGGAAAAGCACAGACAGAGTCCATTAGAGTCTTCATGACCAGGAACATCCTTGACAGCTTACAAGAGGAGACTTTGAAAGGAATGTCAAGGTTCCTCTCTCTTCCACAATGGAGACAGTTTCAGATTCGGATGTGAATATCACAGTGTCTCTCAGCTGAACTCATGCACTCTGTACATAAGCACCACTTTTCTGTATCCCTCTGCAAGTACCCATTAAAGAAACCAAGACTACTTTCCCTATAGTATTGGCCCTGTGATGTTATGACTGGTGAAGCCAGAACCAGTAGGTCAATTAAGTATAGAGCCATTTCTGGTGGTAGAAGATACAGGAAAAGGAAATGGCTTTGGAACAGCAGCAGAGTGGCAAAACAATGGAAGCCCTTTGATAGCAGAAACTCATGAAACCTTTGGACTCTAGATCCGGTGCAGAAGGGAGATCAGTTATTTTCCTCATGTGTAAAGAGAAACAGAAAGGGAACACAGGCCTGCACAGAGAGAATGCTCAGGCACAGAGAGAATGCTCAGGCACAGAGAGAATGCAAGAGAATGTTCATGCTCTCTCTAGGAACGAGGGAATGAGAGCGGGTGGGTGGGTGAGAGAGTTCTTAAGACCAAACTCACCTGCATCTTGCCACTTGTTTTCTCAGTAGCTGCTCTCTGGAATGCAGAATTGGACCACAGAATCCTGTTTTGTTCATCTGTGAGCATCACAGCATCAGATGAGGTTGCATAGACATGATCCAGATAGTATGAGTCCACCACCGGTTCATTAAGAGCCTGCTGCTGCCTGTCACTCCCTGCTACTGCTCCTGCCACTGGCAAGTGTTGTATTATGGCATGAGGAGGAGGAGAAGGAGTTTGAGTCCTCCAACCACCGCTCACCTGCTCCACAAAGTCCCTAGCAGCCACAGGCCTGAAACAATTGTCTGTCAAGAGCATGCTATCAGATTTCCTCCTAAGTTTTGTAAGCTCTTTGTCGCCACCACCTGTAGTTGAGTCCCTGCATTCTTCTTCCTGATCCACCAGCCACTCTCCTCTACTGAACATGGTCAGATTGGTATCCGCAACAGCAGCAGCAGCTTGGTGGTGGTTCCTTACGCCCTCAACATTCCAATCCACACTGGAACCACCATACCTGTGAGAGCTTGGAAAGCAAGATTTGGACTTGGCATGTGAAGAAGGACTAGGGAAGGAGGAGTCAGATGGTGATGAGGGCCCTTCTGGATGTATCGGAGCATCTGGTAGCAAAGAGAGGGTTACAAGATTTGTCGTTGTCCTCCTGCTCTCTGCAACATCTTCACCTGAGCAGACCTCACTCTCAGCACCGTAAGAGGCAGAAGCATATGGCAGAGGCATGAAAGCAGCACCACCACCTCTGAGAGACGACTCATTGGACTTGATCAATACCGTGCTGCAACCACCGGTGTCTCTGGAAGGAAGCGATGACTGATGCTTTTCCTGCTGCTGCATCATCCCTGGCTCAGCAGGCATTGTTGTTCCTTGCGCTGGTCCTGTTACTGCTGCCGGTAGAGACCCCTTGAGTATCTCCCCTGCAAAGCTCAGCCCTGGGAAACCACCTAACCGCTGATTCGACATCCCGCTCCTACTTACCTCTCCCAAGAAAACTGGCGAGTTTGCAGCCGCCGCTCGCTCCATGAAAGCCGCATCCTCTGTTTCTCGCAACGGCATCATCTCCTGCTGCAAAAGGAGGCTCGGTGCTGCTACAGCGTTCCAACTGCTGCTGCTGCCTCCAGGGAAGCCAAGCTTCACCGAACTGTTATCCCTCGCTGCGACTCCGTAGCTTTTGCTGCTCTCATTGTTGTTGTTGTTGACGAGCGATCTAGTGACGAAGTACGACGATTGCCGGCTGCTGCGGTCCGAGCTTTCGTTGAATCTCTGCAGGCCGCCAGGGCCAAAGACGGGCGCCACGCTCTCACTCAGAATTGGCGTCAGTCCGACTGCGACCTCCTTGCAGACGACGTTGTTGTGGGGAAGAGGAGAAGGACTATGTTCTCTTCGTTTAGACCTGGGTGTTGTTCCCCCTGGCGTCGTTGTCGTCGTCTTGCAGCTGAATCTGCTTCCTGCCGCTGCTGCATCACTACTACGGCCCTTATTCTCACTGGGGATGATGGAAGCTTTCTTCGCGTTGATTGTCGATGCCGATGTCGAGGAATCTGTCTGCTGCGGCTGCGGCCGTTTGCGCGATCTCCGGCTTCCCCCTCCTCCTCCTCCTCCTCCTTTGCTGGAGCCCTTGTCCAAGGAGAGCGAGGAAGAAGTCTGCGGATCTAACGGGTCTGCTGTACTAGTGCCGCCCTCGGTGGGCTTGGGAGCGAGCGGCTTCGGTGCGATGGGACGGTACCTTGACATAATATGCTCGGTCTTGGACGCAAATGTGGGAGTACCTGCGTACATTGCGCTACAACAGCAGCCGCCTTGATCGCCCCGACTCATCAGCCTCGCTACCCTACCTCTCTCTATGTCCTACCTTTCTCCTCTCCCTGTAAGTCGATCCCCCTCCCCTTCGTCTTTGGTCTCCTTTCCGTCCTCTAGATGCTTTTGACATGCACCCCGCTCGCTCACACAGTGCTCAACAACCAAAAGAATCTGAAACCTCAAGGCATCGGCCAACAGCTACGTCTTCTTCTGCTCTCAGAGCGCATCAAGCAGTAGAAACAACATCTTCTGGAAGAACGAACTTACGGTAAAGGAATACAAGAAGGCGACCGCGGTCGCGAAAAACACGAGCGACTCACCACATGCGCTGATGGCGTTCGCATCAGGCCCAACTGCTGCTGCAAAATATACAAACTACCGAAAAATTCCGACCGCTAGCTCCCCGCCGTCGTTTCTTCCTCCTCTTACTCCTCCCACCTCCTCACAACGTCAACAGAAATGAAAACTCTCCACACTCAGCCATATCCTGTGAGAACCAAAACACATAAACACACACATACGACAGCAGCAGCGGCCTACTCGCGATCGCCGTTACTACAGTCGCCCTGGAATTGTTGAATGCGCAAAACAGAGAGGAAGAAAACAACGACCGATATATTCTCAACGTCCTCAAGGCCGACCAAAAAAAAACATCAATCGAAACTAGAAGACCAAAAGAAAAAGACATACATGGTTGCAGGAACTAAAGAAGCAAGACCATCAAGCGCTATCGCAGCAAAAGAGCAGACCGCAAGCGCAAGAAACAACAACACAGAACCCACCGCAAACGAGCAACTCTTGCGCCCGCACGCAAACACGAGAGAGAGAGAGGGAGAGAGAGAGAGAGATCGCCATCGTCTTACTAGTAAGTTTAACTAGTGACAGTAAAATGTAAAATTGTTGTGCGTTTACTATAACTAGTAACAGTAAAATGTAAAAATTGTTATGCGTTTACTATAACCAGTAACAGTAAAATGTAAAAATTGTTATGCGTTTTACTATAACTAGTAACAGTAAAATGTAAAAATTGTTGTGCGTTTTATTAGTGGCAGCAAAATGTAATTTTTTTTCTTACTTTCGCCCCCAGAGTAGAAAGTTAAGGTGAGAAGTAGTAAATCCGCGTCTCGTCATTCAGTCAGTAGGTAGTAATCTGCAAGCAGATTGTAGCGACCATTAGAAATCGTCCACGTGTTAGGTCCACAAGCTTCCATTCGGAATCAGCCAATAGGGAGGCGTTTTTTTTAAGTCGTAGCTTTCATGACGTCCATTCGCCGCTCACAGTGGGGGGGCCCACGGGCTTGGCCTATCCGCGAGCCAATCGAGGTCCCGAATCTTCTGAATTGCGGATCTCGGCCATTCAATGGACCCCACGTCACCCTATCCGCGTCCTTCACACTCCAGATCATTACCTCAGTGGTTCAGGACGTGGAAATGATTCCGGGACCTACTAGTTACTTACTACTTACTAACTAAAACAGTTTAGGTTAACATTAACTGTCTAATTGAATCACAGGTTATATAACTTATAACCGGCCTTTTGAATTTGTGAAAAAACCATATGTAAGGTACAAATATGTTGGCCCAATTTACCCATTGCATTATAAAGATGTCTATTTCCATTATTAAAAAAATTTAAGTGAAAAAATCAATTTTCATTATTGGGCTATTTTCTTCACATGGATAAATGCACATGTATTTATGGCATTGAAAACCACTTGTGTACCATGCTCCCTACTTACTTATGATGCTTACCTACTTACATAAATAGTTACCTAACATGGAGTCTCTTTTCTTTGTAATGGGTATTGAGTATTGTTGTCTAGTTGTGGGGGTGGAAACTTGGTGTATCATTTTTTACCTAGTTGGGGTTGATTATTATGTGTTCCCAATAAGTACTAATTGATGTAATTTATAATATTGACATTACCTAAAATAAATATTCAATTTGCATTTCTAAATATGAGAAAGAATGTTTAGAAACATAACTCATTGACCTTTTCTAGTGAGTATTTTGTTTTTCAATTTTTTCATATTCTCATAATTGTTACCTTTTAAGTTATTTGTCAATGTTGGTGTCGACATTCCATTTTCATTGTTTTTAACAATATGATAATGTAATAATTCTCTCCACTTTGAAGGTCAAAAGCAATACATTTTCAAAATATTGAAATATTCATATTACAAACAAATGAACAAAAAAATTAAATTGTGTTTGAACTGATGTGGGGCAAATATTTTTTTCATACCCACTAATTTCAAGTACTTGAAAATTTTCAAAATCAAATGATTGCTAGGTTTAGGTATTTGAAAATATTTAGATTCAAAGAATTTTGGGTATTTCAAAAAGTTCAAAAGACTATTGGGTTTCATGAAATATTTGACAAAAACTCAATTATTTTTAAGGCAATCAATTGATATTTTCAAAAAAATTGAACATTGCAATTACATATAATAACTAGATATTTGATTTTTTAATAACCAAGATTATCAACTTTCAAACCCATCCCCATACCCAAGGGGGTTTGGTGCCATTTTTAATATTTTCCCCATTCTAGTTTGAACCTTACAAGTAGGATTTTAAATTGTTGAATCTATGACAATCACAAATTTCATTTAGCATTTAAGGGCGCAACTTTGATTCTTTATATCAAAGCCCAAATATATCCAAATTCAACTTAAAATTATGAAATTGCATTGATTAAAAGGATGCATGTTGTGACAATTTTTTATTCTAACCATAAGTTTGTGTTTCCCACCCAAACATTCACACAAAAAAATGTTTGATTGCACACCTATCAATTGTCAATGTTTGCACCAATGTTCTACATGTAAATGTGAATAACCATAAAGCATGTAAAAACCATGTAACTAGCATAAATCACATTTGCATACAATAAGTGTAAGTGATTAGCAAATACACTTACATGATGCGGTGTAAATGTTTTGCGGCAAGTTAATATAAGTAAACATATACCCTTAATGAATATACTTATTTGCAATCCATATCAATTAATTGTGAGTGCATCCCAAAGCTCAATGTTTTTTTGGCAATGAGCTACTTTGATTGGCCATCCACTAAAATAAAGTTAAATTTTTTTTTTTAAAATTATAGTCCCAAATATAAGTTTTTACTACCAATGTGGTATTGTAAGTGTGTTTCCCTTTAGCCCTCCTATATATACAAGAAAAGATCACACTTTTGGGTGAAGGATATGGGACAAATTCTGATGTTATTGGAATTTTTTGGTGCACATTATTGGGTGCATCTTGGGTGCATGTTGCTTCACCTCATGGCTCAAGTAGAATTTTCATTTCTAACTTTGTTCATCATCATTTTTGGCCTAGGCTTTTACAAGAGTTTGGATACCTATCATGATTCATCTTACTATACATGCAATTAATGTTAAAAGAAAATTAATCCTCCAAAGGGCAAATCTGATATTTTTTTTGGGAGTCTACTATGATATATTATGCATTTGTCAAGGTAACCATTCTTATCCATTGGGCTACCACAATGATCTTGGAAAAATATTTTAAAATAGAACATAGTTAAATTACATGTTAAATTAAGCTTTCTTTTGTTAAAGCTTTGAGATTCATTTTATTTGTGGTTGCATGTTCAAACTTATTTCAAATTTAGATATTTTGTAGTCACTTGTATAAAAGGTTTTTAACTATATTTTGTGCATTATATTATAAAATGCCAACTCAATATATGATAACAAATTTAGTTCAAATATTTTATTATCACATATTATATGTATTCCTATGAATTCCAATACTAATGTGACACATCCATATTGACATGATGTGTCGTGTACAAGCCTATTCCCCACTTAAAATAAGAAAACCATAATTTTACATTTTTTTACATAGTTATGTAAAATTGTGTAAATGTAGGTGTAAAACAAATACATTGGCACAATCATACAAGGCATAATATGGACTTACAAAATTCAACACTTACACTTAGATGTGTCATGTTATACACATACATAAATGTAAGTGGGTCTTATACATTTACACAAATTGTAAATAAATTCCATTATGCCATTTACATTTACATGAAGTGTAAATCCTATTTACCACACACACACACACACAAGTTTACACCCAAAATAATGTCAAGAAAAGTATTTTGGGAAGGGCTTTTTTCATGTAAATAAATTAATTGCACAAAATGTTTCATACTTCATTTTCAAATCAAGATTGATATTAAAAATAAATATTATATTAAATGTTGATACTTGATATTACACACATTATAAAGATCAACCATTTAAAATTTTGATACCTACAAAATGATGGTCATGCACTAATTTTGATGAGCATCATCAACACAATTTGAACACTAAAAAGTAATGTGTTGGATCATCAATGGGATAATTCAATAGCTTTAGTGTGAGAATGAAACAACATCCACCAATAGATTGTAATGGGCCAAAAACTCAAATTTAAATTTGTAAATGTAACCTTACTTGTGAAAATGTTGAAATTTTTAGACAAAGTGTTAAGAAACAAGGATGTGCTTCATTTGGCTAATAGGAATATAGTTCCTAGTAAATATACATACAATCAATTATATTTCAAAGGCACAAATTTGAAATATAATCAATATAGTGTGCGAAACCATTGCATTTAAAATAAAAGAACAAATTTTTTATATAGGTTACATAGATTACATGGAGAGTTAGATGTCCTTGATAAAACTCATGGTGATTTAAACATTTGGGTCCTCACTCTAGCCATATTGCATTCATTGGTGTGTTCATTATTTATTGATTATTTCAGCTATTAAAGAACAAAAGAAAAATTGAACGATTTTTTCTTTTCCGAGGGAAATGTCAAATACAATCTCTTAATGAATTTCATGATGGTTTGATGGATAAAATGTTTGAAATTTTCCTCTCAAAGTTTCCAATGTTGATTTTATATGTCATGTTGTCACAAATACATTAATGCTAAATATGCACAATTTGAGTTATGACAAATTATTACAAAATAGGTTTATGCATAATACCAACCATATGCCAAAACACAAACTACAACACAAGTATGCACCTAAACATGATTTCATTCATAACAAGAAAAATCTTGAACCATGGCATAATGTGAATAAGACTCTAATGTAACATTATAACTCAAAATTGTGTTAATAAAAATATATTGGGTTGCACTATGTGAATTTAAGTGGTTAGGCCATGGAATTTTTTATGACCCACCATCCATTTAAATAACCTTCCAATATTATTAATTGAATGTGCATTATAGACCCCAAAAAATGGATTATGATGATGAATCTCATCCTTAAGAGGACAATGGATGGTGATGGATGAAAGTTGGTAATTGATGAATGATTTTTTTTCCATGAACAAAAAAATTAAACTAAATAAATAATGATATGAAATAAATTATAAATTTAATCCTCCTAACAATGTTTCAATAATTCATATTGGCATCAATGGATGTCATTTATGACATCACCTATCTTTGAATGTTTTGAATTTTTATCATGGACAAGATAAAGATTCAAAAATATAATGATATGAACCAGGAAAACTAAATACTTGGCAATGAAAAAGAATTATAAGACTTTATTGATGGAACGAAACATTATACAAAGCTAGGTTTGAGATAGAAGTATATTACATGGGTCACAACTTGCATTGGCAAATTTGAGAAGTGATACCCTCGAGACTTTTTATTTATATTATCACATAGAACCTTCTAAAGGTTCACCTTGAGTTTTTAAAACCTTCCACCAACTAGACCTTTTCTAAAACTTCCACAATTATGACTTCTATAATTTCCAAACATACACATTATAGATATATCTAGAAATGAATTTCTAATGTTTATAATAGTTCCATATGAAAAGTGTCTTTGGGCTTGTATGAATGCTATAAATGAACTTTTTAAACATTTCCAAAATCATTTGGAAATTGTATTGTTGGCACACATGTATTTCCAATACGTTCAATCTTGAACTTTAGTTGTTTTTAATATTGTTGGTTAGCATTTTTCTTGAACTACTCCTTCAAAGCATTTGTATTCATTAGGTATCCCCTTGTGTTTGCCTTATGTATTAGTTTGTTTCCAAACCATAAATAGATGAATAGACCAATATCCTTGATAAATGCGTTCGAATTTGGCAATTGGTATGCACGACCTTGCTAGCACTTTAAACATTAAAAGTAGACCATGATTTGCAACGGAATGTGTTTGTTGTATGATATAATAGATCATATATTATGATACAAATAGGAAACCAATTCCTATGTTTTCATCATGGTTTCCTACTTGTAATATCAATGTCTTGAATTTCATAAAAAAATTGTGATGTGTGTTCGATGTGTTTCCATGTCAAAAAAAGATGTGAACCTTTATAATGTCATTTAGAATTTTCTCCATTATAATCTACTTTTTTTTTAAATGAAAAAAATCATGCTAAATTGGTTATTTTTTATGAGACAATCATGGTAAATTGGTCATTTACTTTTAGCATGCCTTTATCATGCTTTAATCATGGTAAATTAGTTTTTTTTATCACATTTTAAAACTATGCTTTCTTTTCCAAAAATGTCATTTATTACCAATTCAATGGTTTATGATTTACAACAATTAATTTGAAATTGTTAAGGGAATAGTTTCTGGTAGTAATAGTTAGTTCATATATTTTTACTTATTTAGTTATTGTTTTAGGACTTATTAACTAGATTACATCATTTTTATCACCGTTTGAATTTGATTAAAACAAATGATTATTTTTTTTGAGGAATATCTTTGGAGAATAGGAAGAGATGGTATCATTGTAAAACATTGAGTTTTGATGGAATATGAAATAATAACACTTTGATTTTTAGAGAAGCTTCATTTCCATAGTCAAAAATTTTGTTTTGATGTTTATTATCATACTTTCATTACTGGATTTTAATTTTGAAACTAAATGTGAGTATATTTGAAAGATCATATTTTATTAATATTAGTTTTATGACATGTTTCAGTCCATATTAAATCAAAATATAAGATTAAAGATTCTATATTTACCATTTGGTGACCATCCCAAAGCCTGAATTCATAGTGATTTCAAAATGTTGTTTACGTCTTGTTGTTGAAATTTTTGTTTTTATAGATAGATGGTGAACTTCAGTTTCATTTTTTGCATTTTTTTTCAAATCTTGATCATAAGTTTTTCTCCACGATGTAGATCTAAGTAGAGTAACTAATTGTGAAGGTTTTGTTTTAATGCAAAAGATTGTTTAGATTTGAATTAAAATGTGGAGAGATGGAAAATATAAATGTAACTAAAATTTTTAGGAGATAATTAAATTAGGTTTTATTAATGAACAAGTGGAAAATAGTGAAATTGGTGAAACACATAGGCACACTGGTAATCTACAACGAAATTCTAAGAAAGAGAAATGTAAGATTGAAAATGCAAACTCACAAGATACATTTAGACAAAGGAATCGGGAATATGAAGCTTGAAAAATAGTTGTGCTAGAATCACCATGTTTGATGCAACAACAGAACTTTGATGTATGAAAAAGAACAAATATTCAACAAATTAGAAAAGGAAGAAATAATACCAAGGTACATATTTGCTTCACCTCCTTAATATTGAAAAGACCATGAGAATTTAAAGTTTGAACAAAAAGCTTAGAATTTTGAACCTCTAATTCATTATGTGGTTGAACAAGAAGCCACAACTTAAGGCATCAAAATGTTTAAAGGAGTTGAGCCAATATTTGTAATTAAACAAAAAATTGTAATTTTACTAAAAATCGCACCAACAATAACACAAGGTGTACATGTGGCTATTAAAGTTAGGTATAGTGAACCCCAATTGAATCAGTAAAATGGATCCATTGTTAGAGGAGTCTCAAGAGACCAAAGTAAAAGAATTCATAGTATGAATAAAGTTCCAAAACTTAACCTTCCATAATGCACGTATTGTCATTAGATCAATGAATGTCCATTTATTGAAAATAATGTGAGGCAAGGATTTGTTAAACATTTCTAAAATATGAATCTAGATGTTGCAACCTTAGCTTTAGGCTCGCAACCAAAACAAAAGCTTGCAAAGGTGCGAGTTGAGAATGAAGCTTGGGAGTCACATTTCATGCTCTCGAAAGTGGAGGAGAGTGTGAGGGAATGAACCCACACATTCTCAAGTGGGCTTCCACTTTGGGAATTGGAGTTTTAATGGATTCTTGAATCTTCAAAGGGCAATTGCAAAGGTCAAGAATCATTAGATTGAAATTTTTTTTATACCATTGGAAAGCTTTTGGAACCTAGATGTTTAAAATGGGCTTGCATGAAGCATTTGAGTACTTAAAACATAAGTTATGACCCAAAAAAGAGTCGGGAGTTAAACTATCAATTTGACTCCCAACCATTAAAAGTCAGGAACCACCTTGAATTACTTGCGTGAAGGTGGCTTGCCACATATCGTTGAAAAGATTTTAACGAAGAATACAACTTTGCTTTGAATTTCACCTCAATCAGAGGTGTGTAGAAGAAGTTATGGGCTTTCAAAGTTGTAGGAGTCCCAATTTCAGGAATTTCAAGATTCCCAACTTGGGAGTCTCGAGACAAAATGACATTGGGTGCAAGCCCCGTGGCTAGGCATAGAAAATACTATAAGGGTTCAGGTCGTGGTGAGTCTTGTGAGTCCGTGTTTGCCCATGGTTCGTCCGTGCACCAAAAGTGCTCCAATTACGCACTAATCAACTTGTTGTTTTGTTTGTATAAATCCGTGTGAATAATTGACCCACTTGTCATTCATCTTAGTCCCCATCCCAAAGCTCCAGCACGCCCTTCTACCCCCAAAGTGTTGCAAACCAAGGAACATACCCCAACTCCTTATCCTTCCGTTGTTTTCACCTTTGGACTCACACTTGAATCTATCAAGGAGTTTGGGGGTGCATCACTTGAACTTGCAAGAGCAAAGAACCATGGATAAAATGAGCTAAAGGAACTACACCATGAGAAGGTCATAATTCCAAATAAATTTAGAGAACAAATATAAAGAGATAACATAGTGGAAATGAAAGTTCGGACTATGGCAGAAGTAGTACATGTTTCTATAGTTCTTACACCAAGTCTATTACATCACAACAATGTTGGAATTACTTATCCGGGAATTTCCAATTTAAGAATGGAACCAATAAGATTTGTAAAAATATATTTTGTGGTAATGCCTGAATCTATGGTTATAGTAAGAAGCTCCATTTGTAACAGCACCAACCCGTATTGTTGTTAATATGAAGTCTAAACCCTAGATTCTAAGGGAAACAAAACTTGTTAGTGTGCATATAGAGATGACCAAAGAGGTAGACAAGATTTTTGCTAGACAACCATTAGATCCAAGAGGAGGCTTAGACCCATTAAGACCACCAAGACCTTGAGGATATTTTAGAGTGCCAATGATGAATATGAACATACCACCATTACCACCAAACAAGCCTTACTGTCGGCCACCTAACTATCTTGAGTATGTGAAGGATTTTGACCCAAATGCTCAAATCAAAGTTTTTAAAGTTGCCATTAAAACAAATGGTGAAACAAACAATGCAAATATTGTTAATTAAGTTAGTTTTACCTTTAGAAGTATTGTGTTTGACTAGTGTAACAATTGCATGGGAGATTACCCATATTGTACTTTTGTAGAATTTCAATTAGCTTTTTGTAAGAGGTATAAAAAAGTTCAGAATTATGAGCAAGTTTTCATGTAGTTGAAGAATATGAAGCATGAAAAGAATGAAAGAGTGGAAGTTTATTATGAAAGATTATTGAAATTAGTCAATAGTCTTCAACACAAGCCAACAAATAATTTCCTAACTACTATTTTCAAATTTGGATTACAACCATATTTGCATGTAGGAACAACAAGCATGAAGAGAGAAACCTTGCAGTAGCATGAGGAAGCATCTTTGGTTTATGAAAAAGGAATTTCTCAAATAGAGGTTATAAACAATTTGTGAGTACCATAAAGTAATAAAACAATATTACTTCAGAAACCATAGACAATTATAGAGAAAACAAGAATGTATTATACAAATTGTTATAGGACAAATCATACTGCTTGTTATCATACTTTCATTTCTAAATTTTAATTTTGAAACTAGATATGAGTATATATGAAAGAACATATTTTATAAGTATTAGTTTTACGACATGTTTTAGTCCAAATTATATTAGAATATAGGATTAGAGATTTTGTATTTACCATAAACCTTTTACATATTGATTATGTAAGTTTTGAAATAAATAAATGCATGTATACATGATAAAAATGAACTTCAAATAGAAAATCATATGATCATCATTACATAATTTGTCAACTATTGTACAAAAAACCATATTTATGTTACAAACTTAAAAATTGAAGGAAAGTTTGTTGATACCATAAAAATTTGAAACATTTTTCAAGTTTACTATTAGTTCTTTTTATCAAAAATTTATGATGGAAAAAAACACAAATGAATTCAAGAGATTTCTTCAAGTTTATGAAGATTTGGGTCGATTTATTATTTTAAGTTAATCAGTAATATGCATGCCCCCAAATTGATTTTTCAACCCCTCCCTTTTGTAAGACAACATATGTCAATATCTTAAAGGTATAAGTAATTGTTATACAATATTGTCAAACATTGTGTACAAAAGCCTATTGATGTTTATATTGAGAATTTCCAAAGGTGGTCCATGTAACCATGTTGTTTTGTCAAATTACTCAATGTACTAATTTGTATTTCTAGATGAAAGCTATATACTTTTGGTTTCAGTTTAAAGGAACAATTTCATTGAAAAAAAAATGTTAGTTTGATCTTTTTTCAAACATGCTCTTTTGAAATAAAAGGCCTTCTAAATACGTTTTTCATGAACTTGTTTCAAGTTGAAAGTACATCATACATGGGCTATTACAAATTCCACTTTAAACTATGGAAAAACATATATCCCAATTGATTGAATTGTGGCAAATTATCCTTTCAATATGTTAATGAATATGGCTTTATGTGAATTTTTTAAAAACATTTAACTAATTGGGATGCATGTTGTTGCCATAGGTGTTGTAATTCATCACAAATTGTTTTCTACCAAAATGACAAGTTTGTTGGAAAAGGGAGAAAAAAGGGTAAAATCCACCAAATCTAACTCAATCAAAGGTGAAACATCCAAAAGATTGTCAACCTTCATTCCACTCACATTTAATCAAATTTCTATATAATAATGAGTCCATGGATAATAATGAAAGGCCTATATATATATGCCTTTATATTGAAATAATAAGATCATTCAAGGTGTTAAATTTTGCCATCTATTTGAAATTGTTTTTCATCCATGTTGTTAACTATATCCCAATCTCCCCCCCGCTTCCCCCTTTCACCCCTCTTTCATTTTCCCCTCATGTTTCCATATGGTTCCCCATAATTCATCAAGATTTATTTTAGATTTCAAATCTACATTGTGCTTTTCATTTCCATATAGGTTGGTAGGGGAAGGGGTTAGGTGATTAGGCTTGAAATAGGTAGGTTTTAGACTATTTTAACATTATAACATGAACATGAAAAAATACATGTTAATGTGCCTTTTTCATATCCATGTAGGCGGGTACGAAAGGGGATGACTTGGTAAGCTTGGAAGAGGTTGGTTTTAAACTAGTGTTGGTTGTGTCTATTGGAACCATTAGATTAGATTTAGTTTTAAGGGTATTTAGTGCAAGGGAAGACCCTTTGGTTCAAAGTCTAATCCTTATAAAACCCCTTGGCTTTTATTAAAATGGGCATACGTCCAACTTAATTATTGGTTAGTTATGCGTTCTCTTATTTTTACGTTCTACAATGAATCATTTCCTAATGAATTAAATTCATGGAACATTTCCTATTTTGAATTGTTGTTGGTTTTCACATGCCATAGAGGGGTAAAGCTATTGTACAATGATTGTTGAGCCAACTTGTCAAGAACTCAAAAAATTTGTGACATGGAAATAACCACATCCCCATGTTACAAGCAACCACCTCATTATTTTTTCTTGTTTGACATTAATGGTGTGTATTAAAAAACAAGCCCAACTTAGAGTTTCAAGTCTATAGGAATCTTCATTTCAAATTGGACCCTAATGTAAAGCAAACCTAAACAAAGCGATCAAATTATGTAACTTACCTTAAATTACCCTTGTAGGTATTTTAGTATTACGAGAGATTATCCTAATAAATATATATTTATCCATTCCACATATTAATCATGTACAACTCCTATTACCTTGTCCTATGGTGTGTAATCTCCAACACATATAGCCTAGGGCCCTAGAAAAAAAAACCTTTAAACCCTATATATAAACTTAGGACCTTTGTCCTTACCTTAATTTATGACCTATACCTCTACAAAAATAGCCCCTAAAACTCATCAAGTTTGGTTTTGAAATAAGTCTAGCTTTATATATATTTGTTGAATCCAATTTTAAAGTGGGTCCAAGTCCATGTGACTCACCAAGTTTGGTTCTTAGACTTGAACTTGGCCAACATTGGTTCAAATGGAACATATAAACACAACTTTTCTTGTTACATAGATGACATTAAAATTTCAAAAATATATGCTCAGAATCTTATACTTTTAAATGCCAAAGGAACACATCCTAAACCCTAAATAATCTGATTTTATTTTTCAAATATTTTGGAAATATTATTCATAATTGTTAATTGATCACATGTTATTATATGCATTTTATTTTATACAATGTGTGCTTTCTTGGTTTGTAACATTGCAAATTGTATGTATCATATGTAATTTCAAATTTTGATTCTGAAACATTGAACATGTTATTGACATTATATTTACAATTCTACACAAAAAGGTATGTCCTACTATTCTTCACCAAGTTTGACTTCATTATTTTAAGCAAGTAGGATTTAATACCCATCCACTAACCTAGTTCTTGCCATTTGCAACATGATGTTTTATTATATTTATAAAAAAAATAGAACAAGTTTTGATGGTGGAAAACATGAACTATGTAACATGTAGAATCACATGTGGCTCCCCACATAGGCTCCAAACAAATCTCATTAGGGGGTATTTAATGTCTCTTGAATGTAAGGTTCAATTAACATGATATTAAGTATGCCCCAACAAGCATTTCTTAGGTGTTACTATGACACATTACAAGAAACCACACTAGTATGCTATAGGGTTTACTTGGTTTGACAATATTTTTGTTTTGTAGGTTAAACACAAAAAAACATTGTTTTTCCTCAATGTCAAAAGAATATGTTGTTGTTTGGATCCTTATTCTCTTTTGAAACATGGTGGATTTGAAATTGGTTTGGGATAATAAAACATGTAGAATAAGTAGAATTGTCTAAAGCATAAAAAAAACAAGTTTAGATGGAACTCATTGGGGTCTATTTGTCCTTCATTAATTTACGTTTAAAAAGGGAATTTTGTTAAGAGAGTTCGTGCAAATGCATGGAGAAATCATGAAAAATTCTTTTGTAACCAAAATAATATTATCTAAAATTGCCAAAAGTGGATAATATATTTACTACATTCCAACAACATACCCAAATCCTAGTCTTTACAACCAAACTTGAACATGTTTTAAATGTTCTACATCAAATGTTAAAGAAATAAAAATTAAGAATCATTTTACAATAATATATGGTTTTGATGGGTTGTTACTAATTCTACCTCATGAGGAGCAAAACAACAATAAACTAACAAAACAAAATGTTTGTTATGGCAACTTTAAAACAAAATTACAATACAATTTTTTATTTTGCTCCATTAGTTTTCAGAAAGGTAAATGAATCAAACTTTCATAATGCCCCTCTCTGAACTTTTATTTATCCAAGATATCATCTTGCTTATTATATTAGTAGGACTTGGAAAGCTCTGAAACTTAAGATTTGTCATCATTTCCTTTATCCATCTTTTTATTAAGGAACATTACAATTGGTATTCTTGTATGTTACTTTATGAAAAACCTAGCCCTCTGTAGTGGAGAAAATATGAATACCACACGCCCATGATGATCATCCATCAAAGTCATCACAAAAATCACTAGACGTTACTACCAATCATAAGATCACACCAATTTCTTCATGCTCCACCTTGTGTTCAAATTCAACATCTAATTCTTCTATTAAAATTAATTCAATCTCACATGCAAATGGAAGAATCACAGAACTCGGGGCACCCAATGTGTGGATTAGAAGGCCAATTCTTGTTAACAAAGATCTATTTGTCAAGTTTTTTGTTTAAAAGTGAGATTTGCGAAATATGGTGAAAATGCTAGTACTCAAAAAAATCTAGGCTTGATTTCAATCTGGTTAATTAAGATGCCCAAATCTATCTTGCCAAGTTAATAACTATTGGAAACTCATGTTCTTTGATCCACCACCAAGTCAAGGCACATTTGCAAGTGTTTGCATTAATTGGATATCTACGATAGCCATAAAACTCTGTTCCAACAATCTTTGTCCATGTGTCTGTAGTGGTGTTAATGGTGTGAAATAAATCTCCAAGATTGCCACCATTTGGGGATTCAAGATGTTTGAGGTTTTTCAACAAATGGTAGTGATGACTTGTGGACCTCCATCAACAAAGGCAACAACACATGTTCATCATGTGTAACAACTAGAATTGTTGCATTTAACCCATATAAGTGTTCATAAGATGCATGGATTTAAATTTGGGATCTAACATTAATGCAAAAATATTGTGACCTTTTTTTTAAAACTTCATGTAAAAAAGAAAAGAAAGGGTTTAAGACATCCAACACCTATTGTTTCATGCAATGAACAAGCACTTCCAATTTTTGATCAAAAATAGAAACTTCTAGGTCTACCAGGCTATGAAGAACAATCACAAATGCAAGGTCTTGGCAAGCTCACAACATGTATAAATGATGTTCTATAGGGCATCTCCAAAAAGCCGATTCCCCCAACTTTGGTTTAGAACACAATTAGTCATAATAGGATTCAAAACATTCACAACAACTTCACAAATTGTCCAAATCCTCGAAGAAAGTATGTGGCTTTGTAAAGCCATTGTTTGCCTAACGTAACATAGGGCAATAACACCTCGGAAGGTTAATGCATCTTGGAAGAACAAAATTCAATTTGCAAACTTGCAAGTAATGAAAAAAAAACATAAAAGCCCCTGTTAAAAATTAAAGATGCAAGACAACACAAAAACAAAAAAACAAAAACAAAAACTATAAGAATAGAAAGAACAAAAAATTAAAAAGTACATAAAACAAATAAAGAAATTAAACAAAAAGTGTAAAAAAAAAAAGGGCAAGAAGCATACATGGTCTTCACAAGTGTGCTTAATTTTTTGGGTTTCAATTTAGAATCTATGCATGCTTACTCCCAAGCTTGCTTTCCCTTCCCTGATTTTTTCAACCAAGTAATACATTTTTAGATATCAACTTGTGCACTTTTTATAGATGTAGTAGAAACTTTTTAAAAATGCAATATCTAAGCCATTTTTTCATTTGTTGATGCATATTGGTAGACCTAGGATAAGGCATGTCTAAGGCAAGAACCATGAAATGGTTCCAACATGCCCAAAGTCTTACACAACACCACAAAAGTAGGAGTTGTTGCGCGCACAATATTACAAATTAGCTCCCTCATCCTTCACATATGCAAGAATCTTATTAGTGAGGGAAAACATGTCAAAAAGTTTTCGTAATTTGGGAGCCATGGCTACATTGTTGGTGGTAATGGCCTCAAATAAGTTAATTGTCACATGTTTAGGCTCCCAATTGCTAAATCAAAAAATTAACAACAAGTTGACAACCATAACAAACACATTATGTGTTCTTGCAAACATCCACAAATCAAAAGTGCATGTGGTAGACATGCAACTAGCCAGTGCATGTTGCACATATGTAACCAAAGTCTTTTCCACCAAAGCTAATAAAATCTTTTCCACAAAAACCTTTTTTGATGGGAAGACCACCTTCGGGTATAACCTATAAACCATAAGATATAACCAAATAGATTCAATTATCCTCATGGGCAAAAATCCTTTAATGACATATAACATTACACCTTCCAAGAATCCAACATGTGTATCATTATCTTTTTTGAATTGGTTTGTGGATGAAAATAATCTAGAAATTACATTCGGGGTAATACATGTGCATTCTGTGGCTAGTTGACGTTCAATTGCAAGTCCAAGTTGTTTATTTATTCTTCCACATGCTTATTTAATAAGTTGTTATGTTCCACTTCAATGTGAATCTTCATGATAGTTATGCCATTGGATTTGTGATAAGTTATGAACCTTTTCCAATTTCTAGTGCATAGGGCTATAATTTGAAGACCGACTGTTTGGTGGTGACAAACAATACAACACATGATTTGGTTTTGGGTAAAATCTATAGGTTGGTTATTTTTCACATGATAAAAAACCCAGGTGATTGAGTTGTAGTTATGTGGTTTCCATGCTTCACATTGTTTCTTTCAATTACTTTTATAAAACAAGATGTTTTTTTGGTTACATGCTTTGTAGCGTCAATAGCCTCACCTTCCATGTTGTTACTAGCAAAACATGCAAAAACAATGTGTGAAATATCGAAAACAACATTTGTAATAAGATCATTTAAAGACTCCATGATGCAAGCAAAGAAGCTAGGAAGATAATTAAAAACACAAAACAAAATAATTTGAATGTTTAGAAGGTGCAAGGTTTAGGGAAACAAAAAAAAAAATGTGCTAATGAACGTGCTGCAGGATATAGCCCAATGATGAGCTTGCTTGAGAATTGAGCTCAAGAAAAGGTGAAATTAAAAACTTGTTGAGAATCATTCTTCAAAAAGAAAACCCAACATTAAAAGTCGAAACTCAAGACATAAGGTTTAGGGGCAAGCAAAAAAACTTTAAAAAATCTTGAAGTCCTAATGAACTTGTTGAGCCTATAACTTCCATTTGATTCGCTTGATGTAGTTTTCGCTTGATGAACTTGTCATAACTTCCACAACAATTGATGAAACATATGAACACACAACACACAAATAATGTTGAATTTGAAGTTCACTCGAGAATCAAATTATAACTTTTGCTACAATTGACGAAGTAGACAAACACATAGCACACAAACAATATTGTACTTGAAGCTCATTTGAAAATCAAGCTGCAACTCATGATCCACAACAATTGATGAAATAGATGAACACACAACACACAAACATTGTTGAACTTGAAGTCTGCTTGAGAATCAAACTTCAGAATAGATGCACACAACATATGAATAAAGAATCAAATTCCATAGCAAATGAACAACACAACACATAAACTCAAAATCAAGATCCAGATTTAAATCAAGGCATTTGATGAAAAATGCTCGAAAATGAACAATTAACTTGGAAAAGACTTGAAGAAGGCATCATGAAACAAATTAAACTACTATGTGGGTAACCTTAGAAGAAAAAAACTTCAAAATAAGCTTAGACTTGATAAGTCATCTAAATGTTAAACCTCATAACAAAAGCTTGAAATTTGTGTTTTTTGTTTATTCACTTTCATTTTCTTGAAATGTTGTTGGTAGCTTGTAACAAGATGGATTAGACAACATTGATCTTCTGTCACCAATCACCAACAACGTTATTGAACGTCGTCACTTGTGCTCATTGATGTGACAATCACCAACAATGCATTCAACATTTAGTAACATAATTGCATAATTGAAAAAAGGGGCTACTTCTTGAGTATTGATGTTGTCAAGTGTTTCTCATTTCTCATCTTCAAACCCTATACCTAAAAACGAAAACCTTAAACTCATACCCCACTCAATATTAAACGAGTTTAAGCCAATTGCTACACAAAAAACTAACCTTGTACTTTATTAAATATCATGTATGGTTGCAACGGTGATATAATTATTACACAAATACTTGGTCATGCATTTCTTCAAGGGTTGGTTATGGTTATCATTATGAGAAATTTGTATGTGTCGGGTGTGAGGGTGAGACAAGTCTATGAATTTTATAATAACTAGGTATGATTTGTGTTTCGAGTTGTTTCCAAATTCACCTCTGCCTAACATATATATACATACCCTTGCAAATAACTGATAGATTTTTGTATCCATACTTCATTCCTAGAACACCGGCCCCCCCTAACTCCCTTTTAGGTCCTTACCCAAAGTAAAGATCTAGTAAAATTTCCAACAATTGTGATTTGTGAGACAAAGAGAAAAGGTTTCTTATGAATGGATAAGGAGGCTTCAAAATGAGGAACCTTACACATAAGGCGCCCTCCACATCCACCCCAAAAAAAGAAAAAAAAGAAAAAATCTACCAATTTTTTTATTACATTGTAAAGACTTGCACTAATTTTTCTAGTGTAATGGAAGAATAGATTATCTAGGGCATACCGTAACCTAGGGTCAATTTCCACATTGACAAAACAAATAATTATTTTTTTACAAAAAAATAATTTGCTTATAAAATTAAAAATTATTCAATTTTTGATGATCTAGTATGATATATTGTCACATCGAGTAGTGAAATTATTCAGAGTGTAGTCTATGATAATAATTATGATGATTTTCTCAACATGTCAGCTTCATATTTTCACAAAATTTCATTTCATTATTTTGAGGATTATTTAATGATGAAACTAACCTTAGGGTCAGGTGTATTAAAAAAACACCTTATCTAGAGAAAATTCGTCCTTCCATTGTTTTGGGGGAGGGGGAGATGTTTATTGCATTCGGCATTCTGCATATCGAAACCTTTGGAAGAGGGGTTTTCCATGATACCCGCCGGGTATCATTGG
>Ga0116227_10002036_pt1 | contig 46033 bp, 45 predicted proteins | sample S1TSphgellanicum_FD_89693 | JGI IMG/M metagenome (GOLD analysis project Ga0116227, IMG submission 89693) | Host-associated microbial communities from peat moss isolated from Minnesota, USA - S1T2_Fb - Sphagnum magellanicum MG | ecosystem: Host-associated > Plants > Peat moss > Unclassified...
AAAAAAAAAAAAATGAACACACCTTGTTTTTTTTTTTTTTTTTTTTTTTTTATATTAAAAAAAAAAAAAAAAAACCTCCCCCCTAATTTTAATTTTTTAAAATAAAAAAAAAAAAAAAAAAACAAAACAAAAACCCATAAGAGGACGACAAGCCTTCCAGCTTGTCATCATCCTGTGCAACCCAAGAAAAAAAACCTTAATGTTGGTTTTTCTTAGGTTGCAAGAAACCATGACAAGCCTCTCGACTCATCCTCATCTCTCAGACAAACTTTGTGCACACAAAGTGAATAGTTGAAAAATGTAGGGAGAGAACAAGTTTCTTGGTTTTTTCCTCAAATGTAGAAGATGACGACGAGCCTCTTGGCTCATCGTCATCTATTTCTTTTTTTTCTTAGGTGTAGAAGATGACAACAAGCTAGGAGGTTCATCCTCATTTGTTTTTTTTTTATTTTAAATGTAGCAGATGACAGCAAGCCTCCCTAATTCGTCGTCACTTCTTTGTTTTTTTCTTCAAGTGTAAAAGATGGCAACAAGCCAAGAGGCTCGTCATCATCTCTCTTTTTTTCCTTTGGTGTAGCAGATGATGGCAAGCCTCCCTAGCTCATTGTCATTTTTTTGTTTTTTTTCTCAAGCGTAGTAGATGACAGCAAGCCTCCCTGGCTCGTCGTCATCTCTTTGTTTTTTTTCCTCAAGTGTAAAAGATGTCAACAAGCTAGGAGGCTCGTCGTCATTTTATTTTTTTCCTCGAGTGTAACAAAAGACGGCGAACCTCCTTGGCTCATCGTCATTTCTTTGTTTTTTTTTCAAGTGTAGCAAATGATGGCGAACCTCCTTAGCTCATCGTCATCTCTTTGTTTTTTTTGTCTCAGGTGTAGTAGATGATAAAGAGCCGAGAGGTTCATCGTCATTTCTTGGTTTTTTTCTCAAATGTAGAAGACGACGATGAGCCTCCCAGCTCCTCGTCGTTTCTTAGTTTTTTTCTCAAATGTAAAAAATGACGACAAGCTGGGAGGCTCCCAATTTATTGTCATCTCCTAGGGTTTTTCTCAAGTGTGAGCTCATTGGATGCATCACCACCTAATGCATCATTATTATACCTTCCTGTACGTGGGGATGTCACCACCCCCTTCCTATCACACCACACCCCCGCATTTATATCTAGAACTATTGCACAAAACCCACATCTCACTCATAGTTGCAAGTACTCTCAAAGATTGGGCTATAATCATTTAACCCTCCTTGGTCACCATTCTTGCTACTAAAGTCTTGCAAAGGGGTGGCATCTGATGAGCCTGGATTTGCCATGGTGCCAAAGTTCAAGCTTATTATGTCATTACCACTACCATTAATATTGTACAAGCTCCCATTGGTTGAAGCACTCTAGTCAAAAGGAAACCCATTCAATTCAGTTTGATTAAACTCCCCATTAACAACAAAACGTGTAATGTCATTCACATGGTTAGTGTTTACTTCAATAGTTTTCCCATTGCCAACAAGAAAATAACCAAGAAAATAATTTCGTGTTGGATGTGTTATTCTAAAAAGAGCCCATAATGAGTTTTGATCAATTGAGAGTTCACATTACATTCTGGCTACTTAAAAAGGTTTGCACAATAATGATCAGGAACCTGATGTAAGCATTTCACCAGCTTTAGGGTTTAAGGTTTCTAAATTTCATTTCCAAAATGCTTCACACTTCAAAAGCAAAAACCAAAGTTCAATTTTAGAATAACATTTGTCATCCATCAATAAGAAAGATTGATGAGATGAGAAAGTGCAGTTGCCACCCATCAAAATTTTAAACTCACAAAGCCTAGCACTCCAAAATGGGTGGTAGCATAATTCTTTCAGATAGGAGAAATTCTTCTATTTTATTTTGAAAAGGGGTGGTGGTCCATAATGGTTCATTATTGTCTCTTGATTTTTTTCCTCAAGTGCAAAAGACAATGATGAACCAAGATTTGGGCTCGTCGTCTTCTTCATTGTTTTTTTTTAGTTACTGTACACAAAGGCACCACGTGTCATGCCCAAGAATTAATGTAATTATTAATACGTTTTCAATTATAAAAATTAATTCATAATGAATTCATGTAAATAATTAGTCAATATAACCAAATAATTATAATAAAAATAAATTTAATGATATAACTTTATGATTTTTATATTAATTCAATTCAATTATAATGAAAATATAGTTACAATAATTTACTTTTATAATTAGACTATATTAATTAATTTTAATCAAAAATAAAACTTCTAATGTATAGGGCTTTTAAGCCATTAAATATAATGAACAATAATTATTATTATTGATATTTGGAACATTTAAATTTGCAATTCCTATTATTTCAAGTTGTTGTTTTTGTATAAAAAAATTGAAGCAAGTTTTAAAAAATAAGTTACTATCCCTTTTCATATTGTTTGCAATTGTTTATTTAAAGGAGCTTGAAGTTCTTGGGTAGTGGTGGCAATCACTATTGTTGGGGAGATTCAAACTTTTGTTTTTCTTTTTCGGATTAATTGTTGTTTAAGGATTTGAATGCTTTTGTTGTAGGATGGCACGTCTTCGGAAGAAACTTAAATGCCAAGGAAAGGTGACTGTCAATAATCAACAAATGAATGTTGTAGCAAATGAAGAGGAAATTGAAATGAATCAAATAATTATCATTTATATTCCTATTTTTTAAGGTAAACCTTAATCCCATTCCTATTCTTGAAAGTAAATTTGTTATGATGGATGTTACGTTTCACATGATAGGGTTTAAAAGAATGTAATGCAAAACATTATGAATAAAAAATCCCAATCCAAACCTTAAACCCCATCTTCATTCTCTATTTGAGAATGGGGATGGGGTATTTTTTTGCCCAATTTTTTCCAAGCAATATCTTCATTGTTTGAAGGTTTTAATTGCTAGCCTATTTGCAATGCCCTCCTTGTATTTAATGTTTATTTGTTAGTTTGTAATACCTTCATATTTTTAGAGTTCTCTTATTAGTTTATTTGCATTACCTTCATATTGTGTAGGGTTTTCTTGCTAATCTATTTGTAATACCTTCATATTTTGTAAGTTTTTATTGTTAATTTGTTTGCAATACTTTCATCATTCTTAAGGATTATTTTTTGGTTTGATTTTGAATGTTGTTCTTGTAAGGGTTCCAGTGGCTTCACATGAAAGTGATCAAGTAGAAGTACCACCAAATCATGGAATGGAATATGTAGATTAGGTGCACAAAGGGTCAAGGTGGAAGTGCAAGATGCACTGACATTTATGCAGTTAAATGGTTATTTTGTCATCATTTGGACAACAAATACGGGCTTCGCATGGAGATAGGCAAATTTGGCCGTTTTTTTATTCATGTTGGGGGACCAAGGCAACAAAATCACCATGCTATGAACGCTCGAATTTTGAGCAACCCATATGCAAGGCAAAAGTGGAATGAAAAAAAGGTTCCCAATAGAGTGAAAAAGAAAACAAAGTTAGAATGGGATGAACTCCAAGCCCAAGCACAACAAATGGAACATGTTAAACAACCTTTGTTGGTACGTTTAGCTTTCGAAATCTTGTTGGGCATCATTGGGATTCTAGCATGGGGGGTGGGGTTCATCCCACAAAGTGCATGGGCGCACCTTGAAAAGTACAAGAACCTTGCTGAGACAATTCAACATACTTGTGTATCCCAAATCATTGACTGCATGTTTTGTTAATGTTAAATTTTGTAATGATCTCAACACCTCTTTCTCAACTATAATTATACCTTAGGTTTTAATAGTTAAAACACTTTACATATAGATGACAATTTTAGAATTTGGGTGATGGGCTAATTGAGTTCAAGTTATGCATCATAAACTTTGCATTTCTTAATTTGATAATGAAAATCATGTGAAATTTGTTTTTCATAATTTTATAGTTTTTGCACACAAATATTTGAAACAAATATGAAGCATGTACAAGTTGGATGAAAGATTTTCATCCATGTTTTGTAATGAAAAATAAATTTCACACAATTTTCATTACCAAATTGTCAAATGTCAAGTTTATGATATGGTTCATAGTGGAAGCATGAATTAGAACTAAATGTTGAAACACATCCTACAACACATTGAAAAAACCTCATGCATATGGTACTATGTTGTCATCAAAGTTGAGAACCATCTAGACATTTATGGACCTAGTTAATACAAAAAAATTGTGCTCTGGCTGACATTAAACTATGCCAATAGAATACACTCCATTTTCCCCTTCACACCAAGTGGTGATAAGAGAATATCATAGACCACAATTTTGGGTGTAGCAACAATTTGGGTGCTTGCACCTTCATCATCATATCATTTCTCGGAACTCATAAGTGAAAGGGAAGTTGAATTTCTGGCAATTTGTCCAAAGAAAAGAATGCATTTAGTATTTCTTAATATCGCACCACTCTTCAAACACACACCTCAAATTTGTATTTTGGAACTTTTATCCCTCACAATGACACACATCAAAGCATCCCAAATCTTCAACATCAAGTAAGAGCACATGTGATTTTCTTATTAGCATTTCAAGGTCACACTTATTAGAGCAGTCCAGATGCATTAGTTCACAAATGGTACAAATTCCCTTACAAGAAAATTCCTCTGTTGCAAGGAAATTACATGTCATCGACCTTGTGCCAGGGAAATTACATCTTAGAGCAAGACATAGAATCTAGTCTTAAAAGAAAAGCTATTACAACAAGATGGCAAACATCTATGATATCATCTATGACAATAAATGATTCCAGCGACCAAATACACAAATAGCTGCTGTCCATGACATTAGTGCATCACTTCTTGGAGATGGAAAAAACTGGTACCTCTTCCAAGTTGTCTGTCAAGTTCCAATTGACATTCAAGTATCGCAGGAGTGTTCTGCAATGTATCCAGATGGATAGAGTATAGTTTGCAAAATGTGGATATCAAAGTCGAGCCTTAGCATTACTGGAAGATGCTCCAGCGATGACCACCCTGGATGGTTCACGAATTATGATCAACACCTGCACCATAGAGATTGTCCACAAAAAAAAGCACATTATTGAAATTTAATGGTTGAAATACATTGACACATGCACAGACCCAACCTTCGATTGGAAGTTCAACAGGTAGTTTTCAAGCACCGACACAGCTGATTAGTGATTTGCAGTGTTTGTTTCCAACCTCATCTTATGTGCTTTCATCTGGATTAGTTGTCACCAGAAATTTAGTCAGAGTTGCACTGACATAGATTTGTTGTTTGCTGATTACTGTCAACAACAAAGGTCCAAGTCTATTTTCAAGAGAGACCTGCACCCAGAATACAGCTTCATTTGGAATCGCAGAATCACAAATAATGATATAGTACATCGACAAACTGAAATCCTCATGCAAGACAACTTGACCCACTAGGAGATGTCTTGCCTCCCTGGACCTAGCACTAATCATCAGCATTTCTCATACAATAGAGTGCAAACAAATGTGTGAAGAACCTCTGCCGAACCTCTGACACATGTCATCACTCCCATGAAATGTTTAGGGTGAAGGGTTTATGGTCCCAACCCCACAATGTAAGAGTTACATTATGCAAAATGAAATCACTATCACTATGTGTGCGGATAATTCAGTCATACTGCACTTGTTCAAGAGTGACTGCCCCTACTCGACGCAATAACCAAATTCTCCACACCATGTGGTACTGCCCTTCCTCCAAAGCTGTATCCATACACCCACCAACATAGATTCAACCTCAGAACCCAATCAAATCAAGTCTGCACATCAGAGGATATTGCCCAGTTCCAGATGCTGGATGATTATGCATCCCACCACTACAACAATTGACATTGCAGCAGTATGCTATACAATTTGGCTACACCTTGCAAATCACATCAGCTAGACATTAAACTTTCCAACAGCTGCAATGCTGATCCTACTGTCATATATCAGGATTTGCACAGATCTAATCCATCATGTTCTCCTGAATAATAAATACTTCAGCACTTGCTAGCTAATGTACAACATTATTATCATAGCTGTAGTTTTACAAACAAGCCATAAAACAATCAGCAAGTGTACATATTGCAGTAGTAGTCATTAGTATTGTTATCAGTATCCTTTGAAATATTTCAATCTCTCCATCTCTAGAGCAAAGAAAGAGAAGAATTGACACCCTGATGAAGCCCAAGTGGATCCTTGAACCTTGAGAATTATGCAGTAGTGGCATCAGATTCACGAGATGCATGAACTTCGTGCTCAGAGATGATATTGGTGCTGCCAATACTTGGGGGAGCTACAGACTACCGCACCTTTTTCCTTGCGTAATAAGAGGATAGGGTTAGGATGGCATGCATTCTTGGCGTACAGATGACGAGAATCGTAGACGATCTTTGAGATTTATCTCTTGAAGAGAACGACTACCAAAGATTTTGCTGAGAAATTTCAAGCCGTAACAAATTGCGTAGCTTCCAGATTTGATAGTACTGTTGTAGCGATGTCTGTTGTCGTTCATACTGGAACGGAAGACACGCTTCAGAAGAAGTTGTTCTTGTAAGAAAATCGGGAGAGAGCTTCGTCGGCGATGGCGCCATTTGTTTTATTGTTACAGCCCCTGTTGCTTAGCTCCCCGTCGTCATCATCGCAGTCCGCATTTTCGCAATGGTCACCACCACGCAGGCCGTGCCTCCTTCGAAAACGTACCTTGCAGTGGCGTGCCAGTTCTGAGAAGGGAACGAAGCTTATTACATTCGTGGGGAAGGGTGGCTCCGGGAAGACAGTTTCTGCGATTCTTGCTGCTCAGGTAACGAACGTTTTTGCGATTCTTGCTGCTGCTGCTCTGGTAACGATTGTCTCTCTTTTGCCACTAATTGCAATTGTTGCGAGGACAATAGTTTCATGTAAGGATTCAAGAGTGAGCATGATGAAGAGAGGGATGAGGATGTGGAATTGTTACGAGATGTTCTTCACGTGGAATGCGATTCAGACAAGGAGGATAGCAGGTGATTGGGGCGCTGAATTTTGCACAGGACTGTGGCAGCAGGCAGGGGTTTCCGGTAAGCCCTGAGCTTGAGGTGAGAGAAGTGAGAGAGGAAAAGGAAAGAAGACATAACCGGTTTGTGCTGGCTGCTGGAGTGTGCAGCAGTACTACGCTAGCAATGGCCTTCGCACCTGCCTCCTGATTCAATCCCAAGATCCTACTGCTGATGTTCTTCTAGGTGTCAAGCTAAATAGCACTCCTTCTTCGTTCAGGGAAGGAGCTCTTACAGCTCTCAGGCTGGAAACCACAAAGGTTTGTCTTCTTGCACATTATATGCCTACTGCTGCTCTCTATTATTGTCTGCTGAAGCAAACTTTTGTTAGAGACCTTTGAGAAATCCAGCAATCTGTTTTCATGCTCAGAACTGTATACAAACCTTCTGTATGCATCTTGTATGCTGAGAATATGTATGGATCTGGCTGACAGAGAGAGTCATTGCGATGTACTCTTGAAGAGAGGGTCATTGCCATGTACTGTTGAAGACAGAGTCAATGCCATGTACTCTTGAAGAGAGAGTCATTGCTAGATACTCTTGGAGAGAGAGAGTCATTGCTAGATACTCTTGGAGAGAGGGAGTCATTGCTATATACTCTTGATTCAAATGTGGGACTGAATTGGTGCTCATGGTTTGAAATTGTGTTTGTAGATGCTCATTGAGCCATTGGTACAAATCAGGAAAGCAGATGCACGCCTGAATTTCAGTCAAGGAGCTCTTGATGAGGTTGTCTTCTTCTTCTTCTTCTTCTTCTCTTTGAGCTCAATCTGCCACCCTGAATTGTATTTTCTGCAAAACTAACTGTATCAGAACAACAACAGCATTGAAAGTATGTTGACATTCTCTTTTTTTATGAGGTTTTTACTTCTTCTCTTTGAGCTCAATCTGTGATCACAAATCTTTTCTGCAAAATTGGGTACCAGAACAACAGCATTGAAAAGTGTGTTTACATTCTCTTTTTTGATTAGGTTCTTCCTTATTCTCTTTGAGCTCAATCTGTCATCACAAACTTTTTCTGCAAAACTGCATTCCAGAACAACAACAGCATTGAAAAGTGTGTTGACATTCTCATTTTTAATGAGTTTCTTCCTTCTTCTTTTCTTTGAGCTCAATCTGTCATCACAAATGTTTTCTGCAAAACTGAGTTCCAGAACAACAACATTGAAAGTGTGTTGACATATTATAAGAGATCTTGAAGGAGGAGGATAGTTTTTTAGTAGAATTGCTGTCTGAAAAAGACTCATGCTGCTGTTGGGATTGGACCATTGAAGACTGCTTGTGTTTGTTAGCATGTGGTAGTTTCTTACATTATTCTCTTGTTTTGCTTACTGTGCTGATGTTGTGTGGTGGAATAAAGGTTGTGGGTGAAGAGCTGAGTGTGCTTCCAGGGATGGATTCCTTGTTGGCTCTTGGGGCACTGGAGCGTGTTGCAGATTTTGTTGGTGGCCTATTCAAAAGAGTGGGCAAGACTTATGACGACAAGGATTATGATGTGGTGGTGTATGATGGTGTCAGCAGTGAAGAAATCTTCCGGATGTTTGGATCAGCAGAAAGAGCCAGGTGTGTGATTTTGCATGATTTCCAAAACACTCTTGCAGTGTCTATCCTCTCTGAAAATGTCCAAAAGCATTGATGCATTCTTTTTCCTGATCAAACCCTTCAATTTTTAACAAGTGCAGAGAACACAAGATATTGAGATGTCTCTCCATATCTGTGCCATGTTTATGCATTGACATGCACTCATGTAACACTTTCAGGCTGAGATCCATTACCCTATCAAATAACACAATGATGATGCTTGGCAACAGTGCAATCACACTTCTCCCAAATTATTCAATGATTCACTTAGTTTCATCATATGGATGCACAGATGGTATTTGAGCCGATTTCGAAGCATTGCAGAGAAGACAGATGCAGGCAGAGTAACCCTCCCATCTGTACTGAAGTTGATAGAGGGTGCATTTCTTGATGAAGGAAAAGGAACTCCTCGATCAACAAATGAAATCTGGGAGGCAGGTGATCGCATTCTTTCAGTAAGTGTTCTGCTCCAGATTGGTAACTAGTAGAGTGCTGAGCAATGTCATGGATGAAGTACGTTTTTCTCTCAGGTTTGCCCTTTTTTAAGCCTTTCTCTACATTGTCATATGTTCTTTTCTACCTGTTGGCATGAGTGTCAGTGCATCACTACCAACATTTGGGAAATGCAGAGGGTGGTGAAGACATTTCAAGACCCACAAAGATTCTCATGTTTTTTAGTCACCAATCCATGCAGTCAGATAGCAGTGGACACAGCCTTGCGATACTGGGGGTGTGCAGCACAAGCAGGAGTTTATGTTGCCGGTGCTTTGTATCCCAAGCTGGCAACGGATACTGCTCCTCTAGCCTCAACAATAGAAGAAGGATTTTCTCCACTGAGAATTTCAGGCATCCCATTTCTCTCATTTGAATCTCCTCCAGACTGGGATGAGGTGATAAGAAGGATGAGTCAGCAAACCAAAGACGTACTGGATGGAAGAAGTCAAGCAAAGCCCATCCCTCCACCTGTTACCTTTGATCAGTCAGCTCGAACTGTTACTCTCTTCTTGCCTGGCTTTAACAAGTCAGATGTGAAGTTGTCACAGGTGTGTGTGTGTGTGTGTGTGTGTGTGTGTGTGTTTGTGAGTGGTTTCAGCACTGGTCAGATTGCATCCATGTTGTGGTGGCCATAAGAGCACATTGGTTCAAAGTTGAACACCAAGAACAGGGGTTCTGATTCAGCTGTGTTCAAAGCGAATCCATAGAGCTAGTCAAGCACATTTTCAACATCCCCCCAACTTTTACCAATTTTTCCATGACCATTGTGGTGTGCAGTGGAGAGGAGGATCAGAGCTGCTGGTGGAGGCAGGTGACCAGCGTCGCAGTGTAGTGCTTCCCACAACCATGAGGGGGAAGGTCTCTGGAGCCAAGTTCCAGGAGAACTGCCTTGTCGTTACAGTGAAACCTCGTTGAGCTTCTGCCTGCTGGTTAGTAGTGAGAAAATTTGTTGCAAGCTTCAAAGTTCTCACAACAAAGTACATGCCTCTTCAGCTTCATTCATTCAATTGGAGATCCATCCTTATTGATACCAACAGTAGTTTTACTGCATTCTTGTCAATCAAAGTCAATTTCAATAGGAAAAAAAAAACTCAATTCACTGTCTGAATGTGAGAATTTCACTTCAATCAGATAAAACACAATTTTGAGACAGTCTATGGAAATGGAAAATCATTGCCTTTTACTTTCAATCCTGTCAAGAGGTATTGTTTGTTGGGGTGGCTGCGAAAAATCTTGCAGTTTTTCAGAATGCACGATGGAAAATAAAATTGTCTTCTAACAAGAGATCAGGAGGATCCTGTAACAGCTTTTTTGGTTTTGAGGTATCATGTTTTGTGCTTGAGTGATTTTGTGGATTCTGGAGGGTTTCATTTTGCTTGCCAGTTGTGTATCTCTATTGTTGTTGGCTCCTTTCTTTCAGACTGGAGATTCTATCTGTAGGTGTGTTGTTGCATAGTTGTTGCATCATAGAACACATATGTTCTTTTGATTCTGGATCCCTACTTTGCTTCCAAGAGTGGACGCAAGCTTGATCTGTGGTGAAAAGCTCTGATGAACATTCAAGGGTTCAATCCTCTGCAATCACAGTTTGAAGATTTTTGCTTTTGCCAGTGAGTGTGTAGGCTCTCGGCTTTTGGGTTTAGTTCCTATGGGGAGCTTGTACGCTGACGGATTGGATTCCCAGTTTCTGTGCATGTCATGTGCAGTGACGAGCGCAGGATTCGGTGATGGGTGAGGAGGATCTTCTTCCGGATCTTATCCTCAAGTGCCATAATCTCCGGTAAGAATGTTCGGCACACCCCATTGGCTTCTCTCTTATCTTCTTCGTTGCTTTGCTGCACCCAACTCACCTGCTCACCTATGCACACTTTTAGACTCTTCTCTCTAGTGTGATGCTCTCCCGCTCCTCTCTTCTACATCATCGCATTTTTCTCTCTGTGCCTGCATCTCTTCTCTTCGCGGACTCCTTACAGCTGCGATCCCTTGTCAATTCTGCAGTTAGATATGGCGGCGTGTGCTTCAGCCGTGGGCGCAGCAGCTGTGGTCTGTGTGACCCCTGTTGCGATTCATACCCAATCGCAGACTTCAGTGTCTGTGTCCAAGGGATTGACCCTGGCTGCTTCTCCCAGTAAGAGATTCTCCTCCAAGCTTGTGACCAAGAAGAAGAGCAGGGTGACCATGAGGTATTGGTGTTGTTTTGTTGTTGTTTTTTTTCCCCTCCCTTTTTGGGTCGTTCCGCCGCAATGGCATTTGGGCGATCGGTGATGGGTGTTTTACGTACATTGTCTTTTTTGCTGCAGTTGAATGGGAGTGATGTGAGGCAGAAAAATTGGAGACGCTTTATTGCTGCTGTAAAACTTCCGTTACTCACACTTCTGATGAAGTCAATTGTAACTTGCTTCTGTGTGCAGTGTCTCACAGAAGGAGCATGACGTTACCAGTCTCACAGGGTTAGCTTTGTTGGCGGCTGCTGTGGTTCCGGAGCTTGCTGAAGCTGCACAACCTGGCATTAGTCCATCTTTGAAGAATTTGCTCTTGAGCGTTGTAGCCGGTGGTGTGGTTCTTGCTGTTCTCACAATTGCAGTGGCAGGAGTTTCGACCTTCGATCCAGTGAAGAGAAAATAAGGCAGAAGTAGTTCCCTGTATCTGTCATCAATAAGCAAGCAACCAGTCTTCTTCGGATTTCAAAGACTTTGTTCTTCATGGAACATTGCTAGAATGAAGCTTGTGCCACACAGTATATCCTCTTTCAAATACGGTATGTCTAAGCATTCATGAGAACCTTTTATACAGGTTTTTTTTTCTTTCGGGTTGAAGCAAATCTGAAGCTACAGACAGCATCAAGGCTTTTTATAATCTTATGTTACTCTTTTCTGGTCCTGGCTGTGTGATACTATTGATCTTATGCTCAAAAAATTCTGGAGCTACAATTGGAGGTGAAATTGCTGATTGTGTTAACTGCAATCCACTCCAACCAAGTTCACCCAAAGTGCAATTGTAGAAGGCATAGGATCTGGACACCATTTCTCTGTCTTCTTCACTGCTTTTTTTTATTAGCCACCAGTAACAATAGCATTTGACTTGCTCCTAGTCCCCATACCCTAGCATTAGTGAGGAAAACTAAGGTTTGATTTTATTTTATTTTTTGCACTTGCGTTCTGGTTGCAAACCAACCAGAGAGATCTTATGAATTTTCGGTAGCAATCATTTCAATCAAGACATATTTGTTATGTCTTCTTCCACTTGGGTTTTTTTTTTGGTTCTGAAACTAGTACCAGTTTCAAGGACATGATCTTGATTTTCACAATCTTTCTGTTTTCCGAAGTATGTCATTCACAGTTTGAAGATATTTTGCTTTTGCCAGTGAGTGTGTAGGCTCTAGGCTTTAGGGTTTAGTTACTATAGGGGCCTTGAATAACTAGCAAGGTAATTAAATATGATACATATTTAATTAACATTTATAAATATTTTGATTTAATATGTACAAAAATCAAATCTATACTTAATGCATATGGTTAACAATTCAAATTTCTTTCAGTTTGTTTTGTTTTGTTTTGTCTCCCACTTTGATACCTCCTAAATCTTATGCCCCATCACCATGTTCTTGGTACTATTGGAAAACCCTTGATGAGTAGGGGTGCACCAAGGTGGTCTCATAATGTTTAGACCTAATGTGAGGGAGATGAAAATTGAACAATTTCTTCATTGAAAATTCAATGAAATCAAACTATTTTTTTTTTAAAGGAAAGAAATTAGGGCACATTGTGTAGATAATTGTTGGAACGTTTTCAATGAGTAAGATTTTATGGAGATAGTTTCATATTTTTTAGACTTAAGGTGTGGTAGAAATTGAATTTGAGTAGTTTTTTTGTCATCGCAAATTTAATTTATAATTCAATTTTCAAATTTTAATGAAATTTGAGTTGGAAAAAAGTGTACCATTTTCCTTTTCAAAATGCATTCAATTGGGCCAATGGCACAAGTCACACCAATCCTACTATTAAAAAAATTAGATTGTTTATCTTGTTCTGTCACATTGAGATCCCTTAACCCTAAACCATGTTCTTAGTGTTGTTGGAAAGCTTTTAATGAATGAGGGTGCACACAATGTGGTTTTGCAAATGTTTAGGCCTATAATATAGGAGTTGTTGAACATTGAACAATTTTGTGATTGAAAATTCAATAAAATAAAAATTATACATTCTAAAAAAATTGGGATATGCTTTTATTATAAATGGAAAACCTTCAATGAATAAGATTTTATGGGAGTGATTTGTAATTTTTAAGCCTAAGGTGCAAGAAATATTAGGTTTTGGATAAATTTTGTCATTGGAAATTAAATGAAAATTTTGAATTCAAATTTTAATGAAAATTGAATTTCAAATTTAGGCTAAATAAGGCGCCCTTTCAAAATTCATTCATACAATATGACATGTGTCACCTAGCAACTTGAAGGCCAAGTTCATATACTTATGAAACACTCTTGTCAACATAGAAAGGGTTTTGCAAAATGTAAAGTTGTAATGCTTAGAATGTATTATGGAATGTGTCATTTGGTAAGGCAAGAAGCCATTCCATCATGTGGTTCTTACTTCCATTTCATACTACTTAAGTAACTACATGTTTAATTCCAATGACAAGTAATTGAAATTGGTATATGGGGGATTTTTTTGAAATCCTTAGTATGGTTATCCATGGACCATTCCAAAGAAAATTTGAGAAATAAATTATCTCATTTTCAAGGTTAACTATTTCATTTCTTTCATATAACTACTTTTTTTTTCCTATTAACTTTTTTAATAACTATCCCACCTTTCCTAATAACTACCTCCATTTTATAACTATCTCACTGTTTTTCCCTATACACCAACATGGATATGAAAAAATAATTTAACATGTCTTTTTTCATGTTCATGAAATGTATATTAATTTAAATTAAATTTGACATTGACATAAATAATGGTGAATTATTGAAAACCATATGAAAACATAAGGGAAAAAAAGTTGATCATCATTAGTAGTGCACAAGAGGGCAAAATTCAAATGAATAATCGCAAATTGAATTCAAATTGAATAACACAATGAACACAAAATTCCTTTTCATAGAAGGTTTTGTATTCCTTCTATGAAAACAAAAAATTGCAACAATGGTACAAAAGTTTGATACAAGTCACATTTAAAAAATTCATGGTTCACTCATTATATTTGGAAACATAAATTTATATTGATTTTTTTCAAAATTGAAAACTTTGTTTCAAAATCAATGGCAATGCACTGAAACCAAACAAATCCCACAAAAGTGCAAATTGTTGTTGGTGCATAAACACTTCTTGCCATAGGAACAAATTACATAAATGCATGTGAAGAAAAAGATACCTTATCTCTAACTCTAATTAATAATTCTCTTGACAATATTATTGTTGTTTGCCACCTTCAATCATGCCAAACATCACATGAAGCATGGAATAATAAGATGTTTGAATCATGTATGATGTTGTGAGGAAGACATATCTAAACCACAATTTACATAGGTTGAAAATGAGAAGAAATGAAATAAATACACATAGATGTGTTTCAAACAATTATCAATTGTCATTGCACTAGTGCCTAATGATGAAAGTGTGTTCTTTAAATGAAAAACATGCTTATAAGTTATTAAAAAAATATTGATTCTTTAAAAAGATAACCCATGTGGCATTACAATCCTTAATTATTGATTTAATAAAAGAAGAAACTCTCAAGATGAATCTTAACTTGATTACAAATAACATGTTAACTTTTTATACTAAAAACAAATCTCTAATTAGAAAGGAAAATTTAAGAACAACATGGAATGAATCCACACTAAAATGATCCATGGAAGTGTAACTACTATTTTCAATGTTTAATGGATTCCTAAAAGGACTTGAAATTATATGAAAATGACATATTTGTTGAAAATTTATAAATATACCTCGACATAATAATATAGTGTAACATTTCTTTTGGTCATAAGAGTTTTTTTGTCGACTTGTAAAAAAAAAAAAAATCAAAAATATCTTTAGTAAATAATCAACCCAATTTTACCACATTATATTGATTGATTAATCCATTGTTTTCCAACAATACACAAAAAGACCTAGTTGGCCATGGGTCATTTTAACTCCATTCTAACATAGATTCATTTTATCGCATCAAATGAACAAGAAGAAATTAAAATGTTTTTACTATGAAAAACCAAAAAAAATTATAGGGTAAGAATAACAACAAATCTTTCAATAAGAAAAAATTAGACATTATGACAAACTTAAATTTCACTTGAGTTATATGTTTTAGCATTGGCATCACAAGATGCTACCTAATGACCTTACACGATATGTGGATATTGGAGCCACACAACATGTGTTATGAAAAAGAGTTTTTCATCAACTACATGCAAGGTCTTGCTTTGCTTAAATGTTTCAAAAATACCATCCCTTGTAGTTATTTGGGTAGTCTTTGGAACTTAATATCACATAAGGCAACATGTTAAATGTGTGATAATGAAAATGTAAAATTGCAGTCTTGTAATATGGAACAAGCACATCACAAAAATGTTGAAATATTTTATGCACATAATGATTTTGATAATATTGTATAAACACAAAATATTTGTCTCATATAGTGAAATACCTCTTATATGTATAAAATTGTTAAAATAGAATCAATTGTATAAGGAACAAATATTGTAATTTGTTATGTATATATGAGATGCATCTTTTGAGTAGCTTATTGGCACAACTATGTATATTGATGAGGCTTTACGATGTTAGAATTCTACAATTCACATTTTTTTCCACATAGAAAAATACCTTGATCTTTATGGGAATGGGGAGAAATAATCTTTTAATGTATTTAGTATGATGTACATTAATGTCTTTCTTTTTAATGTTTGAAATTAATCCTCTTAAAGTTGTAGTCATATGGTTTATAAATGGGTTGTAGAATTTTGAAATACCTATCATATATAACTTCTTTTCACCAAATACCACATATATATATATATATATATTGGAACCCAAAGTGGGCAAAAAAATGTCACATGTGATATATTTTAATGTTTGAAGATCTTGACACATAGAAAATTATGCAATTTGTACATTTAGGTGAGAAGGTTGATAGAAATGTTTCAAAATGTTGTAGCATTTTAAATATTAGAAGACAAATACTTCATCATTTTTGTAACATTCAAGCAAACCGTGACCCTTCACAATAATTGGCGAGTTGTATTTTTGGGTGACAATACGACTCATTGAATAATGAGACAAGGAGAAATAACATCAAACTATTTGATGGGAAAGTAAAGGAAGACCCTAATGCTTTACACATATTTGGTTTTAAGTCTTCACACCAAATTTGGAGTATGCACTCTCAAGAATACAAAATGTAAGCTTGAGTACGATATGCACAAGTTGGGAAAGACCATTAAACTTGAAAAAGATGCAATCATTGTCCATGTTAATATCGATCTCAATAAGGTTAATATATGACATCTTAAACTCTACCATATCATCAAGAGAAGACTAAAATAAATGCCAAACTCATCACATTGTAGGAGAAGTTTTTTTCCTGACCAAGAAGTTGACCACATAGTCCTTCAAGCAACACTTGACCTAAATGGAATGAAAAGCCCCCAAATTGATTGATCAAACCCATGCAAGGCCCAAGCAACCACTTGTAAAAGAACATTGCACCCAAACAATCACAAAGCTAATGTTACATTCATAGTACACAAGCGTCCTTTAATCCTTGTTTTATGCATTAATAGTGATGATCAACTTTTCTTTTTTTCTTATGTTTTCCTATGGTTTCCAATAACTCATCATTATTTATGTCAATGTCAAATTTAATTTGAATTAATATAATACATGGACATGAAAATATACATGTTAATTTGCCTTTTCATATCCATGTTGGTGAGTAGGGGAAAAAAAACATAGTTAAACTTGGAAATGAAGTATTTTTCTTTGGGATTGTCCAAAGAGGACCATATAATAAAGTCTAAAAAATTACTGATATACTAGTTCTTCAAAATTTCTCATCATTGAAATTAAAGATATTATTCAATGGAAAAAGACAATACAAGATGAACATACTTCATTAACAAAGAACAAAAGATTACAATTGACCACATTTCCTACCAACATACATCTTGTAAGTTCTAAATGGGTGTTCAAAATCAATACCAAATTGATGGTTTCATTTAAATTGATATAAGGATCATTTAGTAGCATGAGGATTCACTTTTGAATTCTTGGAATTGATTTTATTGAAACATCTTCATTTGTGAAATTCAATTTCATTCAAATTTTGTTGGTCCCAACAACATAATACAATTATGGATGCATCCACAAGATGTAAACACAAATGTTAACTTTGGAATAGATTTCATTAAAGACATTTAATGGAAATACTCGAAGGCTTATGATTTTTCTAAATTTCATTTAATATATAAACTCAATAAATTCACTTATGGATTGAAACAATCTTCAAGAATTTGGTCCTATTTGATATCCAAGCTTTTATAATATTTGATTTAAATGCAAATATATAGCGCAAAGTAAAATTGATGGAGGATTCATATTTTTTATAATGTATGTTGATGATTACATTGTGTTTAATAATCAATTGCCTTTCATTCATCAAATTAAAACTATTTTATTCCATGAATTTGAGATATTTAATGGCATTACAATACACTATTCACAATGCCATTATAAAGAATTATGAAAAAAAATAATTATGCATCAAACCACATATTTTATTGCTAAATTATTACATCAATTTGGATGGTTGAAAGCAATTAAAATATCACAAGAGCAAAGAAAATAACCCTTTTATAGAAAAAGAACAAAGTATTACTCAAAATTACTTATATTATCAAGTGGCTAATAACTTGATGCAAGCCATTTTGAACATTAGACTTTATTGTTCTTTTGTTGGCATCAACTTGACACAATATTTATCTTGTCCTTGTGCAACACATAAACAAGCATTGAACTGAATTATGCATTACAATTAAAGATATAATGTCCAAAGTGGCATTGAATACCAAAAATGTGAAGGTGTTGAAACCTTACATGGTTGTTCACATGTTGATTGGGTTGGTGACAAGGATATATGCCACTTCACATCCATATATTAATTGAATTTTCATAGCCAAAAGTGTGGTACTTAAGCAACCAAGAAACAAGAATTGATAGTTATATCTTTTATTGAAAACTAGTAGGTAACATGTGGCTACGCCACTCTAGCCACCCCGAACGTTATGTTAAGCTCTACTGTCTACACGATCATGTTACAACACTTCTGTGTAAACAACATTGCGAGTGTACACATCGGCAAGTGCATTTTCATGAGCATCCTCCCACCCATCTGTAACCAGCAGTTTCACCCCCTCGGGGCACCCAATGCGCGACATGGCCACATACAACTGGCCATGTGTAAATACAGGCTTGGGCAGAAAAAATGTCGACCATCTTTAATGTCTGCCCTTGCACCTTATTGATGGTCATGCCAAATTGACAGGGAACTGGCGACGGCGCAGAGTGAAAGGCATTCGTTCTGTGTCTAAAGGTGTGATGCTTAGCCGTGGAATGAACACTGTTGGCCTTTTGCAGGACTTGTTGCCACCTCTGCTTCAATGACATGCTACATGAGTTGAATGACAATGAGCCTGGTACCATTAGCCAGGCCGCTGGTCATGTTGCGTAATAATATGATGGGACAACCCTCCTACAAGTGCAGTTCATGGGGTGGTATGCCCGAAAAACTGAGTGTGTTCAAAAACTCAGTGGGTTAAATGCCATGTTGCTCCCCATGCACCACATAATCCGGGTTGTAATACACGCGGTGCTGTGCGGGCGAGCCATTGTGCTTTGTGAATGCATATTTGTCATTGATGAGTTTATTGAGTGCATCCACATCTTCGTTCAAAGGTGTAAGAATTGAATGTTCAATGATGTATGCAGATCTTGCAGCATACTCAATAATAGATGATAGAGCGCCATACACTTCTTCAATCAAATCTGCCATAGTAGGGCCATTGCAGCACATGTCATGAAGAATAAGAATGGAGTCTTCACCAATAGAGGGATACACGCGCTCTGCGCCCTCCCCCACACGTTGCAAGTAATCAACAAATGTTTGCTGCCGTGTAGCATCTGCCTGTGCATGCGCCCCACCCTAAGCCAGCAACCTCTGCACGCGCATGTTGGTGTGCAGCTTGAATACACGCACATGTTGCCATGTGCTGGAACGGTTCAAAGCTGCAACGATAACATCTCCCCTGGTGCCGTGGGGCATAACAGACAAAATTTGCCAAAAATCGCCGCCAAACACCACAACAAGGCGCCAAAGGGCAGGAACTTGAATGTTGGGTTAATGACAGCCATGATGTCCTGCAAAGACTTGTTGACAGCCTCAAAAACATGCCTGTGCATCATGACAGCCTCATCCCACACAATGAGCGCAACCGCTTGCAAAAGTGCTCCCAACTCAGAGTCCTTACTAATGTAGCATGTGGACGTGCTATCGAGGCCTTGCACAAGGATCTTGAGATGTGAGTGTGCAGTGATCCTGATTGTGGCCAGAAATCTTCCCGCTCGCGAGGATTTGTGGGTGGGTCCCCGTGCGCGTGCGAAGAAAGAGCATTGGATGAAGAAACCGCGCGTGCATGTGTACGTGCGTGCGAAATATTGCGCTGTTTTTTTTGGCCTCTCGCCCAAATCCCAGGCGTTGCGCAGATTTGCCTCTCACACAACCATCTGGGGCCACAAATCAACGGGCTGTTGCTACGGGCTGCCATTAGGTCTAGTGGGCGGGTGTCTGTGACGAACACACAGACAGATAGACAGACACCACGTTTGCTTTAATATATATGATGAATATATGGCCTTAGTGAAGGCAACTATTGAAGTTATAGGTTGAGAAGATTACTGCACAAGCATGGCTTTTGAAAAAAAAATCCAACTATAATCTATTCAAATAGCCAAAGTGTCATTCCTTGAGTGAGAATCCAAAATTCCATTCATGTAATAAACATGTGGACACATGATACCATTTTATTAGAGATAAGGTCTCCAAATAATAAGTCAAACTTACACACATAAGTGTTGTTGACATGACAATTAATAATTTCACCAAAACTTTGTCCAAAACAAAACATCAAATTTCCATTACACAAATGGGTATGTGTTTGATATGTAAACCTTTTGTTTCTCCATTTCATGCAAATATTGTTTTGCAATCTAGCACCACACAAACACTAATGAATATCTTTTCCAACAATTAATTCATTCTTGAAAAAGGGTTGCACTTATCAATTATTATTGTTGATAAACTTCTATGTAGAAAAAGTGAATTATAGTTAAGCTTATCATGCCTTGAGAAATGCCACCTATAGAACCAAAGTTTTTCTACCATATGAAGACAAATCTCCAAATGAAATGGGAATATGCAAATATTATTTGCTGCTACAAACATTTAGCACATAATCCAACTAAAGGGGTGCTAGCTAAACATGAAAAAGTATAAACCAACAAAATTTACAACAAGTCACCTTATGACAAAACAATATATCAATGAAGAACAACATAATTATCTTAGCACACCCAAAGCTGTAAGTATTAAGATAAGATAATGCTTCCCCCATTGTTGTATGGTGTGCACAACCATTATGGCAAAAAAAGATGTGCTTCAATGTTGTATGGGGGTGCATAAGAAAAGTTATCCTATTAACACATCACATCTTGAACAATATTGCCCTTATTTTCCTCCTCCAAATTCCAAGATACCTTGGTATAGACTTTAATCATAATGTTGAAAGAGCAATTCAAAAAATAACATATAGGACTCACCAATAACAATATGTAACCAAAGTGAAAGATGGAAAAAAAAACTTAGTGAGCAACGTTAAAAAACAAAGAATGAGCAAAAATGTTCTTATTTATCCATAACCAACTCAAAGAGAAACTCACATATTGACCAATATTTCAAAGATTGAATCATCTCATTCACTCGAAATGTTGTTGACAATATCAAACAATGACATCATTCAAAGGTTTCAAAGGTGCTTTGAACACTTTAAAATATAAATGTTTCTGAAATAATTGTTGATCAATGTTTTATGTACCTTATTGAACACTTCAATTATTTAAAGTTGTCATAATTGTCACATGTGAAACTTCACCTTAATGCTAGATGACCAATTATGTTATCGCGAAACATTGTTTCAAAATGCGAATTTTGTAATGGTTGACAACTAATAATGACATGTTTAAGTAATTGTGTCATTGAAGCACATATATTAATAAGAGTCACTTTGCAATTGCAAATACCTTTTATATTTACTAAAAAGTAGTTTTCATTGGAAGTTGTTATAGCAATGAAAATTAACAAATCACAAGGACAATTCATCAAACATGTCGGTTTCAATTTGAGGACCCCAATATTCTCCCATGGTCAATTGTATGCAATACTTTCTCAAACATTTGTCCAATTGCTGAAAATATTGATCCCAAAACAAAATATGCCAAAAAAATAATATTATGAAAATTATTGAAACAAACTTTTGAAAATTTGTATCATTAAACACAACACATTGTCAAATTCCTCTCATATTGGTGTCTAAAAAAATCTTTCATATTTGACTCTTTTACACTACATATACCTTGTAAAATGATGTTCATATGTTGATTTATCTTTATTTCATCATCCAAAAACAAATATATTTTGTAAAACTATGTTACAATATGTGCTCAATAGCACAAGTCACAATAATGAAAGTTAAAAAAAAAAGATCCAATACCAAACTGGAATGAAAATTTTACAAAAGATCCCATATCAATACCATGCTAATATGAATTTTAAAAAGGAAGATGCAATACAAGTACCAATTGGTATGTTCAAAAGACAATACTTGCCAAACACTAACAACAAAAAATTAGCAAAAGGTTTTGGGATATGGGGCCTTTTTCAGATTTGAGGTCTTGTCTTGAGGCCAATAGATTGAGAGAAAGGGTCAAAAATTTGAAACACTCTATATCTGAAACCTTCCCCTATGTAAATATTTTTGCTAATAAAATGAAATAAAATTGAAAAAAAAAAGATAGGCTAATAGGTAACTTCCACCAATTGGAAGTTATCTTGACAAAATGACTAGCAATTTTTGACAAGTAAAAGTAACCTTGAAAGACTAACACCTAAACTAGCAATCTTAAGGCCAATGAAGGTACCAAAAATACAAAGTCAAAAATTTGAAGATGCTTAACATATATAAAAAATTAGTTTTAATTTGGATATATATTTTCCTTATTGCCTTCTCAAAATGTGTTGAATTATGTTTTCACGGAGAGCATTGATTACTTGGTGCAATTCACACAACAATGAGCTCTATTCATCTCTAATCTAGTAGTCACAATGAACAAGATTTGCTAAGGTTACTTGTGTATCTGATACGGTAATCACAACACTTTGTCTTTGAATTGATGAGTTTTGGGCTTTTCGAAGAGTCTTCTAGATTGTGTAGTCATGGGACATATTCATCTCACATGGGTGATAACTAATAACTTATATTTGAATGGCAATAAGGTAGATAGGTCAATGAGTGAACACTTAAAGAACTCAATGGAGGTCAAGTCCTCACACATTGTTCCTTTGCTTATATGAAGCCCATAAAACATTTGTAACCCTCAACCTAATGCTTTCGATGTTGCTAAAATTGCAAAGCAAAATATTGCAAAATGTTCAATCATAGGTACACGTTTGATGATGAGCAATTTTACAACTTTTTAAGCAATTTTTTTTCGTTGTTCATAATGAGAATATGTGTGCTATGCATTTGGATGGTGGAATTTGTGTGCATTAATGTTACTTGTGAATTTAGGGTTCAATGCTTGGTTTCAAAAAAAAATTGAAATGTGAATGCTTGAGGAAGTCTAAACCCCATTATTTCAAAATAATCATCACTTGAGGTGCCATATCTCATACCTATGGTAGCCGCTTTTTGCTTTTCTTTTTAAAAAATGAAAAATACAAAGTTTGCTTTAAATGTGGTGTCACCCATTTATATGATGAGTATCAAGGCAAAAAAAAAAAAGGCTTGAAAAAGGGTGAAGAATAATGGCACCTTTCTATATGAAATGATAATCCAGTGATTTTTTTTGGTTTACATAATTGTGTTGTTTTGGATAATAATATTGGGATTTTGTTTCTAAGGAAATTTTTGTTTTTCTTGTGTAAATTCCACTAATTTTGCTAAAATGGTAAACATTGCCAACTTTTCAATATCACAAAATGGGGGGGGTGGGAATTTAAAAAAAAAAAAAAAACCTTATGAGATCCAATTAAAAATTAAAAAATTCACAATATTGCAAATTGTTTGTTCCCCTTGTTTGACATTAATTATCATGTGACCCCCAATTAAACAATAAAAAAATGAGGAAATTGTATTTCTATTTTTAATTTCTATTTTTCATACTTGGTTTCACACACTGTGGGGTTGAAAGCAAACATTCTCAATATGCTGGAAATTTTTAAAAATAAATAATTTCTAATATTAAAAGAAATAGAAATAAATTAGAACAAACGTGTTTTCCAACGTTCCCTAGTCCTCGTTCCCGACGTGCCCAACATGAAGAAAATCGGAAAGAAACAGTCAATTCGAACGTAAAAGAAAAGGACGTACTTTTTTGGGTCGTCCCGTACGCTGTCAGGAGCATACCAACACGTGTCCAGCCCATCCGGAAGGTGACCGTTGGATTTCGACTGCTTTCCATCAATGCTCGACACGTGGCAAATGATCCGATAAGTAGGCAAAACCTACTTACCTACCAAATCAGCTACCTACCCACTTTAGTAGCTTAGAGCAGCCGCCCGCAATCTGGACCGCTGAAAGACGGCCGAGCCACTCAATCGACGCTCGAGAGAAGGGAGGAAAGAAAACAAATTCGCGGTGGATATTATTAATTAATAAAGAAGCAATCCTGCGGCTAAGATCCAACGGCATCCGGCGCTTCCATTCAAACAGGCAGCGGATTAGATCTGGACCACGAATTGATCAGAGATATGAACGGTGTGGATTCTATTTCAGTTTTTTTTTTTGGTGTGGCTTTCCCTGAATTTTGAGATTATGAAATGAGATCCTGACCGCTCAATGATATTGGATTCCATGAAATCGACGGCGTATAGTTGCTGTCGTGAGCGGTTGATCGGGTGTTATTTGATTACCCGGTGTTCCAGCGGGTCGGTGTGAGTGGCCCGGAGCACATTCCGCTGTCTCGCGATGGACGCAGTCAGGTAGCTGTCGTCGTCTCGTGCGACAGTCGCTCACGAACACGCTCAGCAAGAACCCCGGGAAGCGGCAAGCGAGGAATTGCGTCACAAGCTTCTTCTGCGGGAATCGAGACGTGAGAGAATATGCGCTTTTGATTGCACCGCTAGCTAGAATTCCAGTAGACGTGGAGTCTTGGTGCCGTTTTCATTTAACCCAAAAGCTGGCAATCATTCATTCTTCTTTGATTCGCAAGCTGTGGTTGAGGAATTGGGTATGTGTGTCTTTTTTTTTTGGCTCATTCTTCCCTCATAGCTGCTGCAGTTTGCTGTTGTATCTCTTCTGTTACATGATCAGGAAAGCTCACGTCTCAGGAATTGGTGAACAGGAATTGCACGCAGATGGGTTTTTCTTTTTTGGGCGTCTGTTGGAAGTAGTAGTCCTTCACCACGGCGACAGTTTGTTGTGTGTTTGGACATTCTTTCATCAGATGTTGTTGCTACGTGAATTGCAGCGTGATAAGAATGGAGATGGTTTTGTGTTGTACTTTTTGCAGTAAAGCTCAAGGATAGCTTGTTGTTCAAGAAAGGAAGCAAGCGGGGAAGGAAGGAACAAAGCTCAAGGAAAGGAAGGGAAGGGGAAGGGAAGGGGAAGGGAAGGAGAGTAGGTTTTGTTAGAAAAGGGAGGGTTGGTTGCCCCGTGGGGGCTTAGGGTGCAACGGCGTGGAGGCGTGAGAATCTGAGGGTGACGCTATCGTCAGTACCCTCGATCGAGGAGACAGGGCTGGATGCTGCTCTCTATGGCGAGCGGCAGTCCTTCTTCACGCCGCGGGAGTCTCTCCCTTCTGCTAGGCGTAATTCCGTGGGCGGAGGAGGTTCGGGGCTTCCAAAGGTAGGGGCAGGAAGTAGGAGCAGCAGGATGCCTGAGAAGGCTGGTGAGACATTCTTCGACGCAGTGGACGCCCTGCACGGCAAGGGGAAGAAGAAGCAGGGCCTGAACAACAAGAAGGTGGTGCCGGACGGAAACTCGGAAAGGTCAAAGCAACAGCTCAAGAGAGTCGACGAGAGCGGGAAGCTCATCGTCGAAAACAACTCAAGACAGACGACAACCCGAATTGATGAAGAAAATGTTGTTGGAAGGCTGCCGAGTACAGAGGAGTACTCGGGAGGAGCTCCAGGATCATCATCATCCGTGGACGACGGCGAGGGAAAGAGAAATGAGACCTCAGCCGAGGTCTGGGAGAGGCTGGGAGTAGAGAAAAAGAATCACGCAAGGTTGAATAACGAGACCCGTAGAATTCCATCAACCGAGGAAATGAGAGAACTGGAGTTTTTGTATCCTGGCAGAGGGTTGAAGGAGAACCACCAGAGAGACGATGATGCCATGGAGGGCAACAGTAGCAGGTTTAGATTGAAGCGAGATCGGCTGTCAGGAATTGACGAGAGTATTGCGGAAGGAACTGGAGATGATAATGAGGAGTTGCTGGCCGCTCGGGATTCTTCTTTGCAATCACGAGAATCCGAGGATGGATATTCAGAGGTGTTGTTGGGGTCACCGGCAACATCAAGCCTTGGGGTATGTATGTATGTTGGAGCTGAGAACTTTAGAGAGCTTGGGGAGCTTCAAGCTTTCACGGCTTGAGCTTTAGAGTTGTGGAAGTCTACTGCTGTGCTGATTCCAAGTGCAAAAAACAAGGGTTAGGGTTTCCAAGACAATGCTGCATCTGTTTCCCCCATTTTTTCTTTGATGTTGGAGGATGGTTGTTGTTGGTTCAGCAATAGGGTCTGTGGCAGGACAGAGAGGCTTCTACACAAAACTTCATTTTGTTCAAAATTGCTTTGTGCCATGTCTGACTTGACTATGAGATCTTTCTGATTGCTATGTGAAACATTGATGTTGTTGCTGTTGTTGCCATGCATGTGCTAACAACAATGGCTCAACTGATGTAGGAGGCTTTGGCTGTCACTGCAAGTGGTGGTGGTGATGTCGCAAAGAAGATAAACCATTCAGCATCCTCAGGGGCGAAAGAGAGATGGCGGCGCCTGAGGCATACAGTGGCTTTTACTCAACATGTTTCTCATCAAGTGAGGTATTTGTTGTATTAGATTCAACATTGGATTTCTGAAGTTTGCATTTCATGGTGGTGGGGCAATATATAGGCTCTCACAGACAGACTTCATCAGCTGTTTAGGATCTGTTTTACCTGAGATATGTCAGTCAAGGGAAATTGGGCTGACTCAAACCTTTGTATTGCATGTTCCAGGCATGCTGATGATATTTTTGAAGGGAATGGCTCTGAGATGCTGCATCGTCAGAACAGTTTGAAGGTTGATGCTGGTGGAACAGGTGCAGCAGCATTTGAGGGGGCCAAAACAGTAGCCAACTCTCGGCCTAAAGGAAGGAAGGGTATGGAAGGTCTGCTGGTGCGGCAGGACAAATGCTTTGTTAACATGCTGCAGGACTTCTACGTTGCATGCTTGAAGGTTCTCATGTTTTTCCTGCACTGGTCCACATTTGAGAGTGTTTTTTTCTTGCGGCAAAGATATAATAATCTCCTTCCTCTTGGAGAAGTTGATGCAGAATCCCCTTGATTCATTGGCATTCTAACCACCCTGAGTCTCATGAAGTGCCTGCAAAATGCATGTTAATCTGCTGCTGCAAGCAACAGGAGTGAGAGTTGTGCATTGTATTCAGGGGCTTAGTGGGAGTGATGTATGTGATGCAGATGCCTATGGGTCGATTCCTACTTGGAGTGTTTCTTGCACCAGTGGCATTAGGATTGTTATTCACCCCTATATTCTATCTGGATATTTGGGGACTTTCTTATGATGGAGCCTCATTGGCTGAAACGGATGCTGCTGAAAGTCCAGTTGCTGCAACGAGGCGGCAGTGTACTGTTCTTATCAATGTCTTCCTATATGCGTACGTTACAGTCTGTTCTTTGTCAACTTTTCTAGTGTTTACTAGATGGTTTCCTGTATTATGAAGCTTCGTTATCATGTAGGTTAGCAGGTTTGTCTCATTTGTCAGTTTTCTCTTGTGAAAATCATTGGGTGCAGATAGTGGAATGCTTGTGAGTGACTCCTTTCACTTCATTCTATGCCCCCACCTCTCTTTGGCCTCCTCTTTCTTTGTCTTAAATGAAAAAGATGGTCTTCAATACCCAGAATCACTCAGTGTAATATAGCTCAGGTGGAAGGCTTGTAAGGATAAAGTCTGGGTATTGGGTCTGACTTTATACTGGTATTGGGTGTTTCAGGTTGTCTTTGTCAACCACATTTGGTGGATCTCCAGTGAGCGCATTGTCGCCCTTCTGTTTGCTGGTGGCTAATGTCAACACACTGATGGCCCAGTTTCTCTTTGTTTTTCTGAGTGGTGCTGGTAAGTTCCCTAACATAATGCCTGATGACTTATAGTACATTTGGTTTCAGCATTTGGCTTTCTGGTTTAAAACTCACTGCTAAAATATGTATGTCTGCAATGCCATTCAAGCCCTTTCCCACGTTTCAGGAGTTCCATAGCAAGATGTCAAGCTGTCAAGCCTTCTTTGTTACTCTACCTTTCTCTTTGGTAGGTAGTAGTACACAGGAGTGTTGAGTAGGATTTATATGAACATTCCTGCTTGCACAAAGTGAGTTTATTTGTCCTCATTTGTAAAACTGATTGATGAACTTGTTAGCTTCATTTTGACTTATTATAGTCTGTGGTGTAATTGATATTACACAGACGAAAAAAGCTGACTATTGTATTGTTGGCAGTTTTTGCACGGATGTCCCAGCCATCGCAACCAGTGAGATGCTCTAAAAAGGCCGTTATTCGTCATGATGACTTTGTTGCCAGCCCTGGTGAAGAACCATTTAGGTACAGTTTGTTTCTCCTTTGAACATTGCAGAGGACAAATTAGAACTTAACAATGTGCCCATGCAATCATATGTATCTGGAATCACCCATCCTATTGTTGCCTATTACCTGCAATGAGGTTCATGCTTGAAATTGTGTTTCACAGTTAACAGATCAAGATCATTACGGGGCCCTAATTGATATCTTTCCACTCTCCTCTCACTATTCTCTCTGGTGTCTTGTACATTTCTTGACACTTGTTACAATCTGTAATCTGTAATTTGTGACAGGGTTTTTGCTGTGCGGTTAGTACTCACTGGTCCTGCTCCATGCGAATTGGTGGATGCTAAGATATGCCTCACATTCCGAATATTTGTCCAGCTCCCTTCAGGATCTATGTTCTGCTCAACACAGAATCTTGAGCTAGTACGACCTGAGGTAAACTTGAAGGAAATGTAGCACCTGTTATATCTTGATCAGATACGTAGTGGTGCAGTCCTGTTGGCTTCATACTACTTGCCTGAACCATATGCTGTGTTTGGTACAGCAGCTTGCTATCAATAGTAGATTTGACTGTTCAAGTTGTGGTACTAAGGTCACTTTCCTCTAGTTGCTTTTGGGGATCTCAATTTGATTTTGGGAATTGTTTGCTTCAATGGCAGGTCTCATATTTGCGATACGGGTTGATGGTGCGGCACATCATTGACAGGAAGAGCCCTGTCTATGGCCTAACTATGGAGTCTTTGAGAGAGGGAGATGCTTCTTTTTCTCTAACCATCATGGGCTTGGAGCGTACATCAATGCAACCTATCTTCCACTTGGAGGTACATAGCCCTTAATTCTATTTGTTGGAACACTACTGTATCCAAGCATCCATTTTATATTCTCTTGTATTATCATCCTTGAGGGGGAAACTCTCTGGTAATGTCTTGTCATGTCAAATGTTGACTCTTTCAGTATTCATAGAGATGGACAAAATTCAGAAATGGCATTGCAAGGGATGTCATTATTGTCTGGTGATGCTCTGACTGACTTATAGATCATTTCTTTTTCAGGATTACTTTGTGTCTGATGGGGATGTTGTATGGGACGGAGACTACATGGATTTCATTCACATAAATCAGGATGGACATCGGGTCTTAGACCACTCTAAGATAGATCTTCTCAAGACTTTTAAGGTCAGGCAAAGGTTTCCTGTCCTTCCTCCCCTTCAAAGTCTTTGTACAGAGATGATTTCCTTGGCATATTTTCGTGTCAGCATGTAAATTTGGGTATTTAGTCTGCACAAGTAGCAAGTGGATTGAAGCTTAGGAGTTGCCCTGCTTGGATACATTTGATTTTTGTCATGGTTACATGGCTGCATAATAATTTTGTACATGTCTGCACTTTGTGCCTGCATGCCAAAGAAGGATGTTATGTGAAGCTCTGGACAACATTGAGTTCTACAAGTTGAGCTGTGACAACACATCAGAACTCTCTATTAGCCTTTGATCTGGTGTGTCTGTAGTCTTGTTGGATATTTACATTGGGTGTGGACTGCAGGTTGCAGGAGTGGTTACGCAAGCAATCACTCGGATGGAGGGAGATGTTGCTAGACGGAAGCACTCTGAGGAAAATGAGAAAGAAAAGGAATCTGATGCCAAGTTTGGCTCTGGGGATGAAACATCAGAAGTAGTGCACTCTATGAAAGGATGGGTTGGTAGCCTTCGATCCCGCAAGTTAGGGAAATCGAAGTCAACATCTTTCACATGATGACCAGATTGGTGAACCTTGTTGGGCTTCCAGAGCTGTCTAAGGGACAACTTAGGTGCCAGTCTTTTGCTTGGCTTAGAACAAAATTCACAACACCGTCCATCAACACTCATGAGTCCATAAAGGACTCATGAATTGGAGGGGACATACTTGTGAATGTAATTTGGTGTTTGATTACAAAAGGAAATGCATACTCAATGGAAATTTATCTATTGGATCTAAGGAATGCTCATTATATCGGAACAAGGTAGTGAAGTCTGCATTCCTTCTGGCCTTCTAGTCTCTCAGAGAGGCTGAGTTGCTGGGATTCACATCAGGTAGAGATAGTTTTTGGCAGAGCATTGCTGCTCTGGGCATTATTTTCAGGAGGGTTGTAGCTATTTGTTTTTAGAATCATTGGCAATGCCCTCAAAACTAAATGGCTTTCGGCTCAGTTCCTTTCTGAGTCGGTTGCTGAAAATAATAGGTCTTTCAAATACAATTGCAAAAGTAGTTGACTAGTTTCTTGTGGAAGTCTGAGGTACTAGTGCTTACCTAGATCAGGAAAGAAAATTCTTAGGTCATACTGTTACAGGATTCCTATTGGTGACACATGGCATATCAGGTTGCACTAATGCCTTGTATAAAGCTTACCACATTGTATATGAACTGCCATGTTTCAACAGCTGATGGATTGAGAACAACTCAACAAAATCATTGGCCTTCCCATCTATAAAGATATACATAAAAGCGAGCGGGTTGCAATTGTCCAAGCTATAACAACTGTACGACACTGACTTCAAGCTTCAACCAAAATAGAATACTGGTGAACTCAAATCTTCACCTTCAATTTGTTGTTTCTTTAGTTCTCTTCACTGTCATTAGATTTTCAGTGGCCTCTTACAGATCAACAACATTGATGACAACTAGTTAATTCAGTGCTATGGTGTTGTGTCTTCCCTGTGTCTTCTTCCTACTGCCATCCTTGACAATTGGTTTTGTTAGAGTAAATAGTTGGCCTGAAATCTTTTTGATTCTCCAGAGTAATAAATATTGTCAAGATTTTATTTTTTCTATAGAATTCAATTTTGTTTATCAGAAGTTTTTTGAGAGTTGGTGTATTGCGAAAGTCATTGATAGATATAGTGCATTGCAAGTTCACAGAGGCTCACATGGCAGCAAGCTCCTCCTCATTGACCTCCCTCATTGCACCCTATGGTGGTGGAGCTGCTGCTTTTGTGGCAGCATTGATCTATTTGGACCCCATAAGCTCCAGCCATAACATAGTGAATGAAATGGCTTGCCACGAAGTCTGACCACTATTACATTTTGGGGTGTCCATTACAAACAGGGCAAACAAAACCCACAATACCAAGATGCAGCTTATATGTCACTGAAGGCCTGAATAAAGTCTCAAGGATGCACCCTATTTAGTGGCAGCTGGTGCCTGGGTACAGAAGGTAGGCAACTGGAAACAGCATGTATAATGTCTTCTTGAAGGGAGTTGTGGGGTCTGTTTGAATGCAATAGATTAGGAGTTTGGAATCATACTGAGGCAGTGGACCTTCACAGCAGGGGAAAGAACAAGCCTTCTTGATTGACCTTTATGCAAGGGGCCAATTTAGCTTGATGTAGATTCCTTCACCTTGGAATCTGCCTGTGTGGCAGCTTGTAAATAAGACTTAGCTTAAGAGAGCTCATACTCTATCTCTGCAGTAATATCAGCCACAGTTTGCCTCACCCTCTTCATTTACACTTGCAAGCTCTGTCATGGTGTTTTTCAGCCTGCATTAAAAGATGCCACAGATGTAAACACCCCTGCAAAGACAGCAAGAATGTGCCTTAATGACCCTCATATATGATAAACTCCAAATAAAGCTTTCTTTGATGAAAAGGGGCAGCGGCCTCACAACCATGTTGAAATACCTGTTCCAAACATCCTCCAGGCTCCCACATTTTGCATACATGCCAACCAAGCAAAGACATGTGAATCCCATCCGCTTTCAATTATCTGCTCACCTGCCCTCTTCAATTGTGACTCTGCTGGCACATGCATTCAGCATTGCCACAAATGTACAACAGAGTCTGGGCACAGAGTTTCCTGTTGCATGCTAGTGAAACAGCTCTAGTGCCTTCTGTCCGGGCCCACATTTCATATGTCCCAACATCATGGTGGTCAAAGTAACCACATTTTAAGATGGCATCTTGTTCAACACTCTGGCCAAGCAAGCATCCTCAATCCTCCCACATTTTACATACATGTGAACCAAGCTATTGCCCACAAAGATATTGGATTTGCAACCATGGAACACACCATAATAACCTGTTGCATTCATCAAAATAGCTCTAGTGCTTTCTGCCCTTGCCCGTATTTCATGCAGTGTCCATAGATCATGGTGGTCCAAGAGTGACTACATTCCAAGATGGCATCTTGTTGAACACTCTCCGAGCAACCTCGATGCTTCCACATTTTGCATACATGTCATTGCGTGAAGTGCAAGTTCTCAGTTTAGAAACAAGACAAAGAAGGATGATGATGAAGAGCAATGGTGCACCAAAATTCCTAGCAACAGTGTGGGCAGGGGGTGGGAGGCTAGGCCTTGATTGGACTCCCTGCCCAGGGCGATGATCCTTTTTTCCCAGAAATTTATCATAGTTTCAAAGTGCTTTCAGTGCAAGGATTGGAGTTCCAAGAAGTTACCTGTAGGAGTCAGGAAGAGATGCACAGCAACAATGCTGGAATTTGTGTGTGTTTACCACATCCTTGTATAAACCAAATTGTTCAATAAATTGCCTCATTCGTCACATTGTTGTGAGCAACTTGGTTCATTGGGCTCTGTGGAAAAAAACTGCCGGGTCTTTGCCAGTTCGTTCATGAAACCCAGCAGTTCTTTGAACTTTTTGAAATACCCAGAACCAGCAATTCTTTGAATCTGAATTTTTTCAGATACCTGGACCTCACAGTTGTTTGATTCCAAAAACATTCAAATACTTGAAACTGGCAGTTCTTTGATTTTGATTGTTTTTTTGAATACCCAGAACCAGAGGGTATTAAAAAATCACCACCCCATACTGGTCATGACTGGACTCAGATTTTGCATGATGTTTTGCTGAGATTTTTGGTGGATTATTATGTGCTTATGGACAGCCATTGTTGGCAGCTGATGAAGTCAGTGCATAGTCATGGCAGCTTGGCACGGTAATTCAAGATGAAGGTGTTGGTCTCACTCTTTGTGAGCAACTCTCAGAAGGTTCATTGTGTTGTTACCTACAAATTGTTGTTGTGGAGATTTCTCTGCAATTTCATAGATGTGAGGTTCACTACAGTCAGTTCTTCAGACAGCAACAAATTTGTTTTGTGAACATGCTTTACTCCCTTATGCTCATTCCATTCACACATGGATTCTTCTGGTTTCATTTGGTTCAGTGCCCATGTTTTGGTTGGATTCAAATCATGCTGTTGACACAATGTCCAACCTCCATGCAGGTGCATTTGCATATTATATGCTTTGGTGCTTGGAAGTGCAATGCACAAGGCCTATCTCTCCTCTCCATCCACCCAAAAAAGAAGCCTTTTAAAGTAAGTTACCATTTTGTTACATTTTAGTGCAATAGGCCTCTGGTGATTTGTGGACAAGTGTCAAGTTCATAAAAAACCTGACCTAATTCTTTCTCTATATTTGTAGGCATGTGCCCAGTTTTTTCAATTAGACAAATTGACCAAAAAGTACCATTTTGACCAAGTGTCAATTTGACCAAAGGGCCCTTTTGGAAGTCAATTTGACATGGCCTCCAAAGCATAATCTTCTTCGTAGTGCCCAAGGCATGATACAACCATTGTCTTTCTAAACATTTGTCCACGGAATCCATGAAAACCAGTTGAAAATCTCTTGTTATATCTTTCCTTCTTGGCCTGCTCCCTTTGTCAAAACTACCCAACCTTGGATCCAGGACAGACTAACAAGTAAAAGGCCTGGTGCTACTTAGTAAGCCAGTTTAAATCCCTTCAACCTCATGCAGAAGCATTTTGGAGTGTGCACCTGGTGACAAGTACCTTAGCCAAATCAATTCTCAAGGATACATTGTAGAAAAAAAATGGTGGGTGGGAGTACCTGGGGAGGCTCTCGACATCTGTAGCTGCCATTGGTTCTGGGACTGACAGGTTTCTGATGACCATATATGTTCATGTGAGCATAACCCCAACATTAAATTCCGGACTTTCCTCCCATTGCGCCAGCTGATGAGTTGAATCCTGATTGGTTTAGCTCACCTCCAATGCCTAGAGCTTTTAGTCTCCCCCGAGAACTCATGGACAAAAGCTTTTGAGACAAGGCCCACTTTAGTTTCCCACCACCATGCCCCACTGAACCCTGTCCAGGAAGACGCTCTTCTGAAGCAGATGCAGAATTGTTCAGTCGGAACAGTTCAGCAGAAGGAGAGCCTGAAATGGAAGATGGTGTCACTTCAAGCAGAGGTGAACCGGTCAGATGCCCTTCACACCCCAAACCCACACTAAGAGGAGCTTTTGATGTGTTTGTGCTGGATAACAGTTGAGCAGGAAGAACTTGGTCTCCTGCTGAATCATCCAAGACCAGTCCTTTCGGGATGCTCTTCCCTGAGCTCACCCAAGCCATCTCTATGTGCTGAGATGCACTGAGGTTTACAGGCATTGAGTGTGAGGCTTCACCAAAAATGGTGGGATCTGATTGAACTTCAAGTGTTTTCCCCTCACCCATGCATGGGCTATCGTCAACCATGACCCTAGTGCTTTGTTTATCACCATTCTCATGTACTTTGAGTTTGATTGCTGAAGCTGCTGACTTAGTCTCCATCAACTTCTCAACAAAGTGAGCCATCGGTCTGAAATGATAGAGAAACAAATTAGTCAAGTGCTGTGACAGAAACTACTGTCTCTGTCAGTTATAGCACTGTATCAGATATACCTGACCAACAGTTGCACTCCAAACAAGAAGATCAAAGAAAAGCTTACTTGAAGCAGGAGATGCCAGATCCACTTAGAATGCTTTGGATTCTTCGCTCAAGCTCTTGCTCCATGGCTACACTGGCCAGCACGATCAAGCCTAAACTCTCCGTCAAGTAAAAACATCACATCTCATGATCAAGGTTGCAGAGCCTTGCAATGTGATTTGAGGTTGCAGTCTAACTTTAACAGAAGTTATGCAGAACTTTCTGGGGTCCTTAGTATACTTAGTATGAACCAAGAAGTTGCTGGTATAACATGCACTGATGGCCAAAGAAACATTCAAATCTTGTAGCAATCACAGAGTTCAGGGTGTGAGGTGGTGATCTCTTACTTACAGGAAAAGTTTGTCGGATGCAAGGCGATGGACACCTTCCATCTTCAACTCCTGGAGAACAACACATTCAGCAAAGACTCCAGAATGAAGCCAAACCATATCACATGACTGACTATGGTGCTGAATTCTGAATGCTAATCCCATCCCAATCCAACAACAAGAACAAATTCAGGAAGAAACTTCCAGGAGAGAAAAAAGGTCAGGACAAGTTCTACCTCAGCAAGTGTAGAGTTGACATCAATAAAATGAAGCAATAACGTTCCTCTCGTCTGCTCAGCAGGAACAACGAACATTGTCAATAGGATTGAGTACTGTATTCATGACTCTCCAAGGACTTCACTGGCTCCCAATGGTGGGTATAGATAAGCGTAACAATCTGTACAAAATTTTGGGCAAACAATTATGCAGCAAAAATGTGCAACACAAGTTTCTGTTGGATTTCTGCCAGAAGCAACAGCAAGATCGTATTTTTGAACGAATTTCATTTCAGCCATGAAGTTAGCTAGCACTCAAGAAAGCACACTTGAGAAGAAATTACCCACAAAGAAGCTTTCATAAGGGGTGAAAGTGGTAGCTACCTGTAGTGTCTGAAGCTCTGTCTCCATCTGCTTCATTAATAGTGCACGTCTCTGATTCATTTGTGACATTTCATGGCCTGAAAAGAGCTTCATTCCAAATTGATAAGAAAATCTGTGAACACCTTTCTGATGGACAATGTACAAGTGTTTGCTCAAACAGTGTGTAAACTTGGAAGGGCATAAGTATGCCTGGCAAGCCACCCTGCCTCCCCCATATCAGCTAAGGCCTTCGTGGAAGCAGTTAGCAGCCCAGAGGCAAGACAAGACATGTAGTCCAGAGACTATACACAACTTTTGCTTTCTTCTCACTATGGAGGCCAAGAGTTGCTTCCAAAACTTAGACCTTGTACACACCTTCATTTGTTAAGGGTTCACAGGCAGACCATGACGATTATGAGCTTAAACTTTGACAGTGAGACCTTCATCTCAGATGGGTCACAACTACGGGAAATTATTAAAGTAAGTTATATACCAATTAAAGGAATTTCTGGGACAACAGAAGGATCTTGAGCAAGCCAGAGTTCATCCCAAGAGTTTTGCAGTGCCTGAAAACAAGCAAGAAAATCGATATAAGCTGCTGGTGTAAACACATTGCACAGATATGTAAACACATTTTCTAGATCGACATGTCCCTCTTCTGGACTCTCTGTTTCAGGCATGATCCAAAGCAATAAGACCCTGCTATATTGAAGATCAGGACCCCAAAAAGGAAGCATCTTTTTTCAGTCTGGTAAGACACACCTACAAAATACAAAACATGTAGCATGCCCATCACAGATTTACCAGGACAACCATCCTCAAAATCCTTCAAAATTCTGTTGCATGTAAACCCATCCTAAAAGCTACAGAATGTTTCAATCCTGAACAAGTTTCAAATTCTCATTATGTGTGACCAGCAGTGTTTGCTTCACTGTAAAGTGATATAGGATCAATCAATGCCCACAACATGTGCTTCTTACTGATACCTTAGATTTGTAAGCCAAAGTCTCATAATTATCTAAGAGCAGGTCGAATATGCCCGCTGATGAAGCAATTTCCCTCATGAGCTCTGCCTCCCGATGGTTACGGACACTGCAAGGAAGGACCCCGCAAACCTCTAAGAGGAAATGATCTATCATCAATCTAAGACAAAATCATATTTTGGTGAAGATCAAAAGACGTGAAAATGCTGCTGATGATGGAGGGAAAGGAGTGTTTCTGCTCATTAACTCCATTGAACAAAAGCCTTGAAGCTGGATACTGGCAAATGTTACAGAAGAGGTGGGATTGCAAAGGAACCACAATGACATGAGCATGGACTGAACCAAGGTGCCAAATCACTGAAGAGTCAATGCTATAATGACAAATCCCAAGAGCAGAAATTTCTCTCAGGAAGTCATAAATCATTGGCCTCTGTGCAGCCATATGGACAGGAGAACACATACACATGGACTCCAACAAGATCGAACATAAGTGACTCCATTTGTTAATAGAAAGAGGCAGAAAACAAGAAGAAAATACTGTAAGGAAACTAGAATGGATACCATCACAGAGACCAAACAGAATGGCCTGCTTTTGTTAGAAAACAGGGGGAAGTAAGTATACCGTAATAGGACTTCAAGAGGTATATTCAGAGCTTTCAAAAGTGATACTTGTGGATTTCTTTCCATCTGAGACAACATTTTGTGTCGTTCTTTCAGGGCAGCAGCAGTTTCTTCTTTTTCTTCTCCTTCTTCCAGCTGCTGCATGCTGATTTCCACATCTCCCATCTGCTGTTCCTAGAGAGAGAAAGAAATCCAAGCAGACCATTAGGATGGATGGTGTTTTCTGACATACTATATCTTCTGATGTTCCAAGAAGAAAGAAAATGAGAAAGAACCTGTGCCAGTGGTAGAACAGGAGTGGAAGCTGCATCGCTGATGACACCCTCCCCTAGATGATGATGATGGTGATGTTGTTGGCCACTGAGTTTCTCCCCTGCTTCTTCTGCTGCCTCCTTCTCAAGGCAATCCTTCTTCACAACAACAACTGCTGCAGTTTCTGCATCCATCTCCATTACTAGTACTACTCTCCACAAAATACAGAGAATCCCAATTCCTCCCTCCTCACCCCCCCGTCTTCACAGATAGGTGCATCTTCTAGGGTTGAATGAATCTATTAAATCATGTGCAGGTGATCTTCAGGCGGTGCAGAAGAGGAGAAGAAGAAATGGGTGCCATAATAATACCACCACATCACAGCCGAATCCATTCTTCACTCTGATTTTGCCAAGCTCTTCTGCAATTCTTCAGACACCCACACACACACTCACACACACATAAGCAGAGAGAGTAAACAAGCAAGCAATGTTCACTCCTGCAATTCGGTTTATGAGCATTGAATGCAGATGACTTTCTCTTGGGAGAGAAGAGGATGTTTGTGTGTTGCTGATGATGATGATGATGATGCCTGTTGAGGAAGGAAGATGATTTCCACCTTCTTTTAACGCTTGCAGCAAAAGGGTTTTGAAGCTTTTTTCTTTGTGAGTGTTTTTGGTCTTTGCAGGAAGGAATAGCAAGATAATTCACCATCACTGTTGTGTGTGAAGGCGGGCGACAAGTGTGTCCTTAACCTAATTGTGAAGGTATGCAAATTCTTCTGTTTTTGGGTTTGTGAAATCCATTATAAAGATACAGTCGTCAATGAAGAAGCTTCATGCACAATACACATTTTGAGCTCTTTTGTTTGGCAGAAGGTGCCATTTTTCTGTCCCAGGAGGAGTTGTGTGTCATTTGAGTTTGGAAAATTCTGGTCATGGTTCTAAACCAAACAGGACATGGATAATGGTTTGGAATTTTTCTTTTTGATGAAACCAGCATCAAGATGTTGGCTTGGCTTTTTATTGCTTGCAAATAAGGGGTTTGAGATTTACAGAGGTTTCTGTAGTGTAGAATTTGCTGCAAGGAAGGGTGGATTTGCAGAAGTTTCAGAAGATTAGATTTGCTGCAAGGAAGTACTGAGAGAGAAGAAGACAGTGATTTTGGGGTTTAGGAGTTAAAAGGGTTTTACTGAGAGAAATACCAACATTTTTCTTTCTCTTTGTTTGCTGCACAGGGAAGGATTGAAATGGCATGAAATACCAACATTTGCAGACGTTTCAGTAGAGTAGATTTGCTGCAAGGAAGTAGTGGGAGGGAAGAAGAAAGTGGTTTTAGGGTTTAGGAGTTAAAAGGGTTTTACCAACATTTTTGTTTCTCTTTGCTTGTTTGCACAGGGAAGGATTGAAAATGGCATGCTCCAGGCCCTTGTCAGTGTGTCACACACATCACTGGCAAGAGCTAGGGTTACCTTCCTCCTCTTTTGTAAAGCTTGTTAGATGTAAAAGAGAATACATAAGATGCATAAACCCATGCACTTGGCAGTCACACAGTCTGCACAACACAGACTGGATGCGGCTACAATCTCCCAAGGATCCAGGGAAGGGGAGACACAAGCAATTCAGGAGAGAATATGTATGCACCATTCGAGTTTCAAGCATAGACACAGCAAGTACCGAATCTGAGCAAAACCTTGGTGGGTTTTTCTTTGGTTTTCCTCCTCTGTCACCACTGTGACAGTTTCTTGGTTGCATCTATGACATTCTATGATGCAGCTGTGTGTCAAAGGGTTCACATCAAGGGGTGGATTGATGGCACAGAGTTTTATGGAGTGCGGAAAGGAGTGGAGGAAGTAGTGCACCGTGTGCAGGAGATATTAGCATCTTCTGGGATGGATGAGCAGCAATCTCGGTTGGCAGACCTAGAGCAGCAAACTAGTGAGAGCTCTCTCTGGGATGACCCTGCTCATGCACAGCAGACTCTGTCAGCACTCACAGAAGTGAAAGACAATCTTGCTTTGCTCCATCAGATGCAAGAAAAGGTTCTTCTCTTCTTCACCACTTAGGTCCTGCAAACTAGCGAGAGATCTTCTGGCCAACACGTTTGCTATCTAGTTTGCAAGGTAACCATGAGCAATGATGCCCAGCAGGCAACTTGGTTTGATGCATTCTTATTTGTTTGTGAAAGCAGGGAGAGGAAGCACAGCTGATAGTGGAGCTGCTGCAGGAGATGGAAGGACTTGATAGAGGGCTGCTGCAGGAAGCAGCACAGACTGTGTCATGGCTCACGAATGCAATAGATGGCTATGAGTTGGCCAAGCTCCTGTCGGGACCTTATGATAAGAAAAGTGCTCGCCTGACCATCTCTGCTGGTGCAGGTGGTACTGATGCTCAGGTGGGGTTGTTCACCACTTCTATGATTGTTCCTGTTTCTCTGTCTACTACCCCTGAACTCTCCTAGTTCCTGAAGCTCTTTATACACAGGTTGGTTTCTATTTGTCCCTCTCAAGAAGTCCACACTTGATAAGGTCTCCATCTCTTTGGACACATAGTAAATCTGTGGTCTCTTGTGACCCTCTTCAGCTACCAGATGATTCTAGACATGGACACCTGGTACCAACCATCACTGGAACAAAGTTGCTGATTGTTATTGGCCCAGAGATTTGGAACCAGAAGTTCTCCATGCTTGACATAATCTCCTTTCCATCATGACTGTGTTAGGGCTACGTTGGGTGAGACACACAACACACCCAACAAATTACAAATTTGTGTTGCAAGGCTTGGCAGAGGTTGATCAAGGGAGAGGCATTTGCTCTGATTGCAGTGCAGGACTGGACCGAGATGCTGCTACGTATGTATATTCGCTGGGCTGACCAGCAGGGATTCAAGACAAAAGTTGTGGAAAAATCTCCAGGGGATGAAGCAGGCTTGAAATCTGCCACAGTAGAAATTGAGGGACAGTTTGCATACGGTTATTTGTCAAGTGAAAAAGGCACTCATCGCCTTGTAAGACAGTCACCATTCAATGCAAAAGGGTTACGACAGGTGAGTTTCCTCAGAAAATTGCCCCAAATACCTGGGCATACAGTATTCCCATTTCAAATAGCTAGGTCATTAGTGGTGTTTTTCAGTTGTCTTACTAGCAGAGACTTGTTATCTCACTTTGTGGAGGAGTGATTTTATGTCTGCCTTCCACTTCATATGAAAGAAATCATAGCTATTGTGTGGGCCATAAATAGAGAGGCAGAGCATAACATTGGGTTTGATCAGACAAGCTTTGCAGGTGTGGAAGTGATGCCACTCATTGAGGAGGAGGCGCTTGTGATTAACATACCTGACTCTGATCTTGAGATTACCACAACCCGAGCAGGGGGCAAAGGGGGACAAAATGTGAACAAAGTTGAAACTGCAGTTCGCATTGTGCACATACCTACTGGGATTTATCTGCGGTGTGCAGGTTAGTTTCCACTTTGATACCACATTTGAAGAAGAAACATTGTTTCCAATGTTCAACATTTGTGTATCTATCTCTACAAATTCATGCATTGTTTGATCATCAAAATCCTAAATTTTGTCAGAACTTTTCCTGTCATCCAGAGGAGCGAAGCCAGCTCATGAACAAGGCAAAGGGATTGGCATTGTTGAAGGCAAAACTACTGGTTATTGCTGAAGAGCAAAGGGCATCAGAGATAAAGGAAATTCGAGGGGATGTTGTGAAGGCTGAGTGGGGCCAACAGATCAGAAACTATGTTTTCCACCCCTACAAACTGGTAAAAGATGTCCGAACAGGAGTTGAAACCACAGATGTCACTGCTGTCATGGATGGTGATTTGGGTGCCTTCATGAAGGCTTACTTGAGGTCAAAATACTCACAAATTCCAGCAGATGTTTCTATATAAGTGATTGTTCAGAAACTTGCAAATTTTTTGAAACTGCCATTCTTGATATTCTGATCTCCTTTGGAGTTTGCAGCACTAATTTTTGAGTGTGTCAAAAGCTGAGGGATTTCTTTGTTTGTGGAAACATGTAACTGAGTTAAGTATATTCTGCTATCCAATATTTTTATATCAATGGGCATCTTGAGTCAACATTGGCATTCAATGTCCTGCACAGACATGAGATTTCTTTGCAATTAACACACAAGTTAGAATCTTGACTGATCTACAGAGGAAGTTTTCTTTCAAGTTTGGGACTCTTAGCTGTCTTTATGTGTGGCTGCTGCATATATGCTAAAGATGACCTATGTACTTAGCATTTTGTAGGGAGAGAACATGCATGTGGCATGTATCAACATGAGAGTTTTGTTTGAGTCCAACATAGAAACTTCAAGAAGAGTAATCTTTTCTATGACAATGAGCTGCTTGTATGGTCTGCAATAGAGCTGGAAAGGAGTTGCATGGGCAATCCTTGAATTATTTCATCTACTATAGTACATGAGGTTTGCAGCCCAGCTCCACTTATTCCATTTCCAGTGCAAGAGGTTTAAAGTGATAAGAGAGCATCAAACAAAAAGTTTGTGAACTTGAGATTTGAATTGCCTTTTTCAAGATAAAATATTGCTTTGCCAATTCAAACTTCTGGCTTGTGTAGCATACACTAATTATGTTTGAGGACTGCATAAGACAGTTTCATGATATCTACTTCCAGTGTTTGTGGTGGAAGATGGGTTGAGAGAATTTGGATGGTACATGGTGAGCATGAATTAATCTGGCAATAATCCTTCTGTTCAGATTTGCTTCTAAGAATGAAATTGTGAGTTGTACTCTGGTATGATACTGGTGGGTCTCTACAGGAATAGGTGACCAACCAAGATTCTCAATGCTGCAAACATACATATACCCTATTCCTAAAGGAAGAAGTTAACGAGGAAGTACTCAACATGTAGTCTTTGATGTTCTCAATCATGCAATACCATCTTGATTGATCCATTTTGGCTAGATTGTCTACTTGGTGATTTGGGTGACTTTCGAACCTTTCCAACTACCATACACTATGATAATACTAATGAAATACTTCTAACTAAAATATCCAAGATAGCATTGAAAGTTTAAACATATTATTTTATCAGAATCAATCTTGCAAAGCAAGAAATATGTTTATGATACTACAACATGGATATTATGGTGGTTAACTACTTGAACAAAAAAGGGTCAAAAGCAAAACCAACATTGCATGAAGATGTCCAACATCAAGTCAACTAAAGACATGGATGACAAAGCTAAGGACAAAAGAAATTCATTCATTTTTATGTGTTATGTAAGCCTTTAGAGAAGCTTTATACATGTAACTTATGAAATGAACTTGTTATAGAATGTAAAGATTTTGCATTAAATTTGTGGTCATAGATTGTACAAGCGAAGAGCAAACAAACCATCCACTTCCCTCAAGCCAACCACCCACATTCAACTATCCACACTCAGGTTAAAAGAGTGTGTATTTTATAATTTAAAAGTTATGAAATTTGAAAATTTTGGAAATTCAAAATATGTTTGAAAATCTTTCATATGTTATCATAATTTTCAAGAATCTTTTGATATAAATACGTTGATATCAACAATATAAGGTCAATTATCAAGATCTTGATATACTTCAAGTGCACATGTTATCATTGTATAGACAACTAAGTGAAATCATGATTTGTTCAATTATGAAAGATGCTATCATATTTTACTTGAATTTGGCCCTTTAAGGGTCAAGTCACATGTTAGTTCGTCAATCATTATTTTCTAGGGGTCTTCTAATCAAACTAATGAAGAATAATGAAAATATAATGAAGTAGTGTTTGGGTGCAAGTACATAGATAAGAGCCAACAAAATTACTTTACAAAAGGATTATGAGTCCTTTTTAGTCTTTTTTCACTTTTTCATATGAAAAAAATTTTGAATGAAATTTTTTTGTGACTTGTTGTTAAAAATACATATAATTGCCCCAATAGAGCACATTTTTTGTGTTAATCATTGTTGAATAAATATGAATTTTTCAAAGTGTGTAAATTTTGCTAGATTCTGCATTTCATCTTGAAAATTTATCATAATTTTGAATCATACCAAAATATGTAATTACTTTAGGTTTTTAAATTTTATATCATAAACTATAACTTTGTTTTGTATGTCATGCACATTACACCCCATTTACATGTGGTAAAGGACTTTTGAAATTTAAAAATTTGAAAAATACTTTGAATTAATTTTTTTTAAAAATTCCATATCTTTTTAATTGTGAGTGTTTCTTTCAACTTGGGTAGTAGGTTGCTATCATCTAGTTTTTTTTATTATCAAAATTATGTTATTACAATAGTCCTTTACCTAGTCTTTTGTAAAATTAATCACATTTGATGCAACACCTATTCAAATTCAAATGTCCTTTTAAAAAATCAAACCAAAAATTTAATTTAATGAATTTTTAATTTGAATTCCTCAACTTTCATATTAGTCATTTAACATAACTTGGAATGACACTTGGAAAATCATGGTGCAAATATGATTATCAATGATACTATTAATGGAAAAAGTTATAAATGAAAGAATATAAATTATTGATAGTGTTAAACACGTCTCCAACGGCAAATTAAGCTATAATAAAAGAATATTATGTGCACATGAAATCAAAAGGTGGCATAAAATATTCGACTTGTGATTTTATTTCAAGAAACTCTTAAAACTATCGTTAATATGCATATGTGTGGTGACACCCTCCCCAAAAAACAATTTTATGTCCCTTTTAGGCAAATTGTTTTTCCAAAAAAAGGGCATTTGTGAAAGAATATTTTGTTTTCAAAAAAAGGGTGTTAGGTTTTGGTGACTTTTCACCAAAAAAAAAAAGATTAATGTGCACCCCACATGTGCTAAGGGTGCCAAATATGGCCTCCTTAGTAGTGTGCTCATCTTTTACACGATAGATAGTCAGAAGGTCATTTATCCTTGTTTTTTTGCATTCAATTTTTCAGGTAATGTGTTAGTATTGCTCTCCAACGTGTTTTAGCTTCTATTATAGAGAAGAAGATTGCATTGGTAGGTGATGCTTGTTCTAGATCTCCCACTATTATTAGATCTCATAATTTGCATGCTAGTGACATAAGAGGGGCCATGGGTGAAATAACTTCTTACCATAGGAGAGACTAATTTTTCCCCTTTTTTTGGGCCTTTTGGGTTATGCATCTTTTGGCCTTTCTTTGGCCTCCCTCTTTTTGTCTCCCTTGGGATGGTTCTAGCCATTGTTCTTTTATTGGTTTTTTGTGTTGTTTGTTTTTTATACTAGTGAATTTTCATCAAATTTTGACCTAGAAAATGTGATTTTGACCTATACAAAGCATTCTTCATGAAATGAGCCAAATTCACTAGATTTTGAAGTTATTTTTTCAAATTGCTAGATTGTTATGATAAGTTCCATTATGAAACCAAGAATATAAAAGGATTCTATTTTTTTTTACTTTCATATCTAATACCTAGCTAAATTCGGCTAAATTATTTTGTGAATCATTGCCACTTTGGCTACATCACCAAAAAAAAACCTTGCTCCTTAACGTTAATGAATGATGCAGCCATGCAAAATAATGTGCATTGTAAGATGGTTGAGAATGCAAGTACAACGTGATTTCCATCATCACATTCAAACAACATAAATAACTCACAAAATTAATCCTTGATTTCAAATGGCTATTTCTTTTTACTCTTTTCCACCAATTCTAATGCTTTCATAGCCAATGTAGTAGTTAGGCCACGGTTCCCGATTCGGATGTCTTTACTGCCATACTTGTAAATCCACCCAGTTGGCCAACCTCCATCTACTTCTTGCATCTCCTTCAATTGTTGGATGTCACTCCCTAGTGCATCCTCCACATGCACCGTACATGCAGCAATTATGCGCATTGCAAGTGCAGGTGCATCACCGACCTTGCCAACACGTTCAAGCAGGCGTTTGGAGAAGAGTGGGGCAATGTGTTCATAAATAGAAGGAGAAACCTCTAGGAGGCGAGAGAGGAAGAAGAGGAATGCATCTCCACCATAATAATATAATGTGCCATCAAGGTATGCACGATGTTGCAATGTGGCATGCACCCATGCAAATGTTTGGGAGAGTTCATGCCCACGCCCATGGGCATAGAAGAATGAGAGGACGTTGGTGCAAACAATGGGGTCTACATACACAATACTTGTCAGTGTGGAGAAAGGACATAACAGATATAATCATATACCAACTATTTGAAAAATATTATTCACTAAACCATATATGCTAATCCACATAGACCCTCACATGCATTTTCAAACTTGCTTCAGAATGGGTTTAAGGCCAAATTGAGTCTGCACCCTAAACCTGTGCACCATGCAACATGGATGCTATGTGAACAGG